>Ga0210121_1000009_pt1 | contig 54724 bp, 61 predicted proteins | sample Joice_ThreeSqB_D_FD_184873 | JGI IMG/M metagenome (GOLD analysis project Ga0210121, IMG submission 184873) | Wetland microbial communities from San Francisco Bay, California, USA, that impact long-term carbon sequestration - Joice_ThreeSqB_D1... | ecosystem: Environmental > Aquatic > Marine >... | reverse complement strand
TTTATGCAGGATCCCTTCAAAAAATCCGCTCATCACCTCGTAACAGATTACATCTATGAATTCCGCGTTTCTCAGGAAAATGTTTGTCTTATCACCGTGCCTACTAAGTTCCTGCTGGATAAGAGGAATGATCGGAATTGAGGAATATTCAATTAAAGCCATTTCCTCGTCACTTAAAATGGGATCTTTGGCATCTTCTTCTACCTTATCAACAAGGCTATCTAGTATAGTACCGATTTTACCGTATAACGTATCCTTCACCGTTAATGTTGTTACTACTACCTTTGGATCAAGGCATTTTTTCTTCTCATCACAAACATACATCTCTACCCTGCTTGACTCCCCTTTGGTACCGATATATTTTTCAAGAAAAGACGAATCGACAATCAGCGAAGGTAGAGGCTTAAGACTTAATCCTCCTTCAATTTTTGTGGCAATCAGACTTCCTGCAACACTCATCATTAACTCCTTAAACTCAACCGAATCGGAACTACCCTTGCTAAGCGCTTTCCAGACCAGATTGAAATTATCCCCGAGTAATGATGCAAGTTCCTCCGTATCGGCAGGATCGCCGTAAGGGGAAGAACCGTTTGCGCAAAGCTTATGTGCTTCCGATAAATCCTTACCGTTTTTCTTTACTGCATTATGCATAAGACAGCTCTGTCCCTGCCCCGCCTCAAGTTGCCCTACTAATCCACCGGCTAGCTGTTTGGCAAGCCCGCATTGCTCCAGATTGAAATTGTTTATGTCTCTCGCTATTGCTTCAAACTCGGCAATGATGTTCTCGCATTGCGGGCAGAAACTCTTTGCCGCCATTTTAAACGCATAAGCACCCGTACTGGACGTCAGTTTCTTCATAAAAGCCGAGAACTCGGCAGAATTGATGAAACTTAACCCTCCAAACCTGAAATCACCCGATCCTCTACAGGCGTCAAAGTTAAAACTCGGTAACTGAACATGTGCCGGTTGTAATGTTTTTGGTCTTGCGCCCCGGATCTGCAAAGAACCTCCGGTCATAAACCCTCCCTGCTGATCCCGGATAATAGCAGGGGCATTATAATTGGACATGCCGCCGCTTTGATCGATGAATTTAAGCAGCTTGTTCAGTCCGCTAGCATATGATTCTGTGCTAATTACAATTAATAACCCGCTGGCAATTAATGTTTTTAAAACCTTCATCATCTACCTACCCCGACATTAATGCCTTTCTCTTCTATAATATGCCAAGCCTTGATAGTATTTTCCTCCAGCTCCGATAAAGTGACAAAACCCCGAATCAGCTCAAATGCTTTCCTTGCATCCTTTCTTATTGCTATTACCGTCGGTGTTGCCGATATGCCGAGTTTCTCAATCATTTTCTGACTGATTGTACTACTTCTCGGAAAATATTCGGATTCCGAGCCGTCCACACTGACTGCCTCTATTTTAATCTGATACGTATCCCCAAATGATTTCAGTACAGGTTCAAATTCACTCGAACGGGGGCAAGATTTACGATAGAAAAATACCAGTTCATAATCTTTGGCAAATTGCTTGATTATTTCCTTCTCGGCCTCCGCCTTGATTTTTCTATTCAGTTTTACGGCAAATACATTTTCCGGGGAGTTAACAAGATCACGATATTCCGGTTCGATGAAGTTCTGCTCGTCCCATAATTGCTGCATCCTTATTCCCCTATCCATGATTTCACCGAGCTTATCCCGGTAGGCTTTCTGTGTCCTGAAATTCGGCCTGGCTAAATAGACATAACGCAAATCTTCCAGCTCTTGTATTATGCCTTCAACTTCGCCCTTTGCCTCTTCTACCGTAATTTCTTCATCAGGCACTTCATTACCCTTAGTACCGGAATAGGATTTTGAATTGGATCTTCCCTCCTTTTCTTCAAACCATAACCAGCCACGGTAACGTTGCTCAAAAAACCCTGGCTCAGCTAAAGCCCCGGAGGGCAATACCATTAAGCCAATCAGTAAAAACATCACAATATTGCAGGTTCTTCTTCTCATCACGCGCCCCCTTACTCCTCCGGCTCATCAGGTATATTGCTGCTCCAGCCGGTCGTATTACTCGGCGGGGCTAAAGGATCATCGTCCCCTTTTCTAATACCCGGCATTGAGCTATTGACTCTTCCTGCAATCTCATCAGGGTTAGGTGACTGATATTTACCAAAAAACTTTCCTTTGAAATCCTCAATGAACTCCGTAAAATCCACCAGCTCCCAATCTATCCTCTGCATTTCTTCAAGAGTCAGTCCACGACAGTTTGGCGATCCTCCGCTACCGAAGTTTAGCCCAAGCTGTCTTCTACCTTGCAGCTGCACCACTTTATCGAGCATATTGCCAAAGCAGCAGAAATGATGTTTAACAACGGTAGTTACTCCTAGCGACTTTATTTTTTCCTTACCTACATAAACACATAAATTTTTTGACCTGCTATCTGCAAGCAGTTGCTCATCCTTATTACACCTTGCCCCGAATTCTTTTCCCCAGCCCTTCATGTTTATTCGGCAGCAATTCGTATATTCGGCCATTTTTTTAGAACAGTGTAGGCCGGACCCCTGAAATAAATTGAAATTTCCATCCCTATCAGGCTTCATCTTACTAAAAGCATAAAGCTTCGATATTGAATCCATCATCTCACCGTTTGTTAAATAACTTTTATCTATACAGTTCCCGTCCATACAGGGAATACCCTTGCAGATCAGATCTTCTGAGCCCTCTTTTTGCGTTAAATCATACCTGACGGTTTTGTTTTCAATTACTCCGGGCTCCCAGGCTTTACAGGAAAATTCCCGCTCCTGATTAACGCAATTACCCTGACTATCAAAAAGTAGGCAGTTACCGCTCGCTACAAAATAACACCCGCTATAACTCCGGCAGTTATTCTTACTTGGATAATTACAGGTTTTAGTATAAGACCACTCCCAGCAATCACGGTATACGTCAAAGCCGTCTATATTGCGCGTTCCGCCGCCGCTTACGCAAACCCTGCCCGTATCACTACAAGGATGACTTGAGATGAATCTTGTGCCTGCAATTGCAACTTCCATGTTGCCAAAGATCAGGATTAGCCAGCAGATAGAGATTTCCAGAATAAAATTCAGTTTTTTTATTGGAGTATACATGTCTCGCTCCAATCTTCTGACCACTGCTCACATACAGGATAACCGTCCCTATATTGGTAATTTACCGTATAACTTCTCCATCCATAATCTTTATGACCGAGCCTCCTACCGCCGTAATACCAACCGTCTACCGAAAACAGACCGCCACTCCACCATGAACTCATCTCGGTGCTGATATTATCAAGAGTGCTCCCGGGGTGTTTAGTAACTAGAAACTCTCTCATCAGTGCAACATGATAAGAATTAGGCGGGATAGTAAGAGGAGCGCTGAAGAAACCGCCAATAGTTCGTGGCCCCACCGAGAGTTTGTATTCAAAACAGCTTCTTCCGGTATGATCTACCCAGAATACGGTTTTTCCTGAGCGAAATAACTCGCTACCTGAGATAACTATCTGACGGCTTTGCCACAATCCCCACCTAATCCCACGTTTACTACAACGCATCGATAGAATATCCCGGCAGTTATATTTGTTTCGGGGCTCTTCACACATGGTCTTGGTATAAACAGTGTCCTTTACCTTCTCCTTCTTTATTTCAATATAATATTCAGGTTCAATTACCTTGTTTCCTTTGACGGTCCGGCAGTCTATTCCAAACTCTTTAAATAGCTCCGTTAGTTTTCCAAGCAGCACCCCGGAAGCTTCTGCAATATGAATCGCATCTTTTTGATGCCCGGTATTTAATGGTTTTGTATAATCAACATGCAATTCCTCCATTATACCTGTTCTTACTACCTCTTCCCTTCCCCTTGCTTCTAAATCCGTTGCCTTGATGGTACTTAAATCACCTGCTGCGGCTTTAATTTCATCGTCCGTTTTATCCGATATCAATTCAGGATTTCCAGAAGAAGTAATACCGTTAACTGCCTGCTCCTTTAAAACGTCCATAGCTTTCTCGAAAGTACCGTAATCCTCTATCTCCTTTTCAAACAAATCCGTTTTCGGATTAATATTGGTTTTTGCAATCGGGTCCCGGTAAGCTCCATAAGCAGTTACTTCCAGTAATCGGATGCACAAAGCTATCGTTAATTTAAATCTAACCCTGATCATTCGCACCATTCTCCGGTTTCTTTCTTATCAGTTTCATCAGATAAAACCTTGCCCATACTATTACCGGCAAATACCTTAAGGAAAACCTGATTCTTAAAACCGTTTTCCGGATCATCAATATTTTCATGATTCTAACCCGCATACCTCGTCCCATTCATCAACCCACTCCACGCAACCCTCGTCATAGTAGAACAGCGGAATAAACCGACCGTTATAAGTGATTAAGGAGTACCGGCAACTCATGGAACTTGCCTGGATAGCCTCTATCCAATTATCAAACCATTCTCCGGTTCTTGCCTGCACTGACATCTGTATAAGCTTTCTCAAAGCAAAATGATTTCGTAAGGCTTCGTATCCACGGTAGATACGTTTTGGTGTTATTTCTAAACGATAGGACGGCACTGTAATGTTGGTTTTTTTAAATATTTTGCCGATAATGCCCTTAATTACCGAGGAATAGGGAGTCATATCAGCTAAACGGCCTTCGAGTTGCGCTAATACCGCTCTGTCATCATAACCAACCCTGCGTGTACCCTCTAACAACTGATTTACAAAACAGTCAACTGCTAGAAATACGTATTTCAGCTCCCCTACCGCTCCCCTTCGTTTGCAACTTGCAGTTAGCACGTCATAACATTTGTACCTGTTCCTTGGCTCTTCACACATGGTCCTGGTATAAACAGTGTCCTTTACCCCCTCCTTCTTTATTTCAATATAATACTCAGGTTCAATTACCTTGTTTCCTTTGACGGTCCGGCAATCTATTCCAAACTCTTTAAATAGCTCCGTTAGTTTTCCAAGCAGCATTCCAGAAGCTTCTGCAATACGGAATGCATCTTTTTGATGCCTGGCTATTAACGGATCCGTATAATCGACATGTAACTCCATCATATCCGTTCTTAGTACCTCTTCCTGACCTTTTACCTGTAAATCGCTTGCTTTTATCACATTTAAATCGCTTGCCGCCGCCTTGATTTCATCGCCTGTTTTATCTGATATCAATCCAAGATTTCCGGAAGAAGTAATACCGTTAACTGCCTGCTCCTTTAAAGAGTCCATATGATCCCGGAAAGTACCGTAATCCTCTATCTCCTTCTCAAATAAATCCGTTTTGGGATTAATATTGGTTTTTGCAATCGGATCCCGGTAAGCTCCATAAACAGTTACCTCCAATAACCAAATACACAAAATCATTGTTAATTTAACTCCAATCCTAATCATTCTCCGCTTTTGCTCGCGCCATAGCACCTAATTCTCCTTGCTCAGCAAATAAACGTAATACAGCTTCGGTGCCGATATTTCCTGTTACCTTGTCATAGATAACCTTATCTTCCGCCGGTTCCTCAGATATATCCGTTATCCAGTCGGCTTCTTTAATAAGTACAAAGGCAGGTACCGTTTTAATGTTAAATCTATCAAATTCCTCAGGATCAATCTGTATTCCTACTCCTTCCTGATCTTCTACTATTTCCATTATCATATTATTCAGCTTTACCCAGGAGTTATCCGGCAAGCCGTTAAATACCAGCACTCCTCCATAGCGCCTTGCCTCCTTGACATAAGTTTTAAGTAGCTCCGTACTCATACTACTGCTGACAAAAACTTTTAGGGTAGCCGAGTCTCTATAATTACGCCCTTGCTCATCAAGGCCCCTTAAACTATTATGCTCTGTCAACCCATCCTGCTGCTGCCTTAGCATAAGTAACTCTCTGTATTTTTCAGCGATAGTACCCATTACAATTTCCCGTGATTTCTCTATAAGACCTTTAAATCCCTCTCTATCCGCTACCGCTACCTTCTCTGCTAATAACTCCTCCCCAGCTTCTGCATTAGTATTTACCAAGGAAAAGATAAAAATTAGTACCGTTACCATAAACAGCAATTTTTTTTGCGCCATATCAAGTACCCCCAATCTTGACCGTCATACGGATATTCTTTAAATGAACTATATAACATGTCGGATAATCCAATCGGCCAACAACCTATAACTGAAGAAGTCGTTGCCGGATTTACCATCTGTAATTTGTATTGGCTCTTTTTAATCTTTGGAGCCTTGGACTTGCGACAAATCGCTCCATTCATTGAGCCGTCTGACGTTGAAGTTTCCTGAGCCAAACCTATCCGGTGCATTTTAGCCAGTATCCTGGTAGTAAGTAATGAGCTATTCTGGACTCCGCCGATATGATCCGCGTTGGCACCTGAAAACGGATACATATTACCCCAGCACCCACTACACCAGAACATGCTATCGTCAGGTAAATTAAACGTGGCCGCTCCGCAGTCTAGACCGCACGCTGCCTGAGCTGGCATATTACCAAACAGTATACTTTCCGGGTTAAGCAGACTCTGTAGTTTTTCATCATTCCAGGTAACGTCATATTCACTCATGTAAGCAACATCAAAGGTAGATTCCTCAAGGCAAGCAAAATCGGTAATCAGTTCAAGCCAGTAAATAAGAGGATATATGTAATAATGAACATGATAGAAGCTATTATGTGCAGTTCTGTTCCCATAGCTTCTATTGTAACTGCTAGCTTTTCGCATATCGGAGCCAAGCGAAACTCCGCCGAGATTTACCATGCAATACGGTGTTCTTGTAATATCCACAAGACGTACCGGCTCCCAGAAGCCTATGGAAATACCGGGTATCGGTATCGGAGGAGTTCCTTTACTGCAGATACAGATAGGGCTTTTAGGATTCCTAGTATCCCGTTTCTTCGGTGCCGATCCCTTGCCGATCTCTATACCGGTCGGGGGAGTCCCGATCGAAATCGGTAATAAACAGCTCCAGCAAATATCGGTTATAGGATTGACAAAATGACCCTTACAAGTCAGACTGGCATTTGCTGAAACGGGAATAAATATAGCTATTATTAAAATTGCTATTTGTTTTTTCTTACGCTCTGCAAGGTCTATAAGCAAGTTATAACCTCGAAAATCCCATCCCTTATAGACCTGACTCTTCCCCTGTTTGTATCCTACTTTTTTTTTGCTCTTATTTAGCAAATTTATCATTTTACTCGAGCTCCCCTGCAAAGTTTTAGTTACGCTCATGATTTATAATTTTCTTTTTATTTAAATGTGTACCCGGTACCAATCCTGCTTCTTCCTCATCAAGGGCTACCTCAACTATTTTCAACTTTTTTCCGTCCTGCTCAGCTAACGCAGGGCTCCCCTTAATACCGAATCTGGTCGTAAGTTCTCCAGCCTGATCAAAATATACTTCGAATCCTAACTTATCCTGTAGCTCCACCGGACTTCCGCCTACTAAAATAATCCTATCCTCTATTTTGTTCTCTCCACTGCTACTATCCGGTAGCAATCGGCTTTTTAACCACTCCACCTGTTTCTCTTCCCTTCCGTCGACGAAGAACAATCTGCGATCCAGGTCCATGTAATCCAAGGGATTTACTGCTGTCCCCGCTCTGTATAGCACTCTGCCGCAAGGTAATACCGCATCCTCGGTAAGGATATAAGTCGGATCGTGCCAAAACTCCCTTGTTTCTTTGGCAGGCACTATGCCTGAAACTGGAGCAGGATTCTTAACCCTTTCTTCTGCCACCTTGCGCATTCTTTGTTCTTCCTTTTTTAAATCAAGAGCGCCGAGTTTTTTTTGAAACATAAGTAAAATGCTTTCTTCTGCTACCGGATAATTCGCTCCCCGATTACCAAAATCTTTAGCAGATACCGAGTTGCTTAGAATAAAAACATATAATACAATCGCTATCCCCGCTTTTTTCATACTACCCCCACTCTTGCCCGCTTGTGTTTTTATAGTTTTTAAACTACTTTAATCATTGAAATAACAATGATTATATGTTTATGGCTTCTAGCCTTAAGAAGGTCCTCATCTTAATAACAATCCTTTTAACCGGTCCTTTGCTATTAGTTTCAGAAGCACTTGCTATTGACTTGGAAGCAGGCGCGGAATTCTCTTTAAAACTTTTCCGTAATTGGATTAGAGATAGAGAAAACGCATTTTTAACCATTACGGCCTTATTTATAATTACTTTTATAGGGGAAAATGTTTTTTTCACTCGCTCCTTAAAACAAATCATTATTGAACCCTTGATTATTTCAATCATAGTATATGTATCCCTTCTTTTTATTTAGCATCTTTCACACTATCAACGGACCTTAAATCAAGAATATGTTCAATATTACGAAATTGAACTGCAGGTATAATCACTATACAAAACTTGCCGTAATCCCTAACAACGTATTTAACATTCGGCATTATTCTATTTCTGCTACCGTAAATATAATAATTTCCTACCTGATTAACTAACATCAATCCTACTTTGCCAATCATCTCAAACGTTAATCTATCTATATCTCCGACGAACTTCATCTCCAGGCTCTGACTGCTCTTTCTCATCGAAAGACAAAATGTAAACCACAAGTAAAAACCAAAAAAACTTACAATTAATGTTGTTGCCGCTTCTTTTCCTAACACTACTATTAATGCCAAAAATAAACCGATCTGAATTGCAAAATCCAGTAATCGTATTTCATGCATTTCCGGGTTTCCTGTACTAGCTTTTTTATCCATTCTCTTACCTTCTTTCTTTTTGATATTCTTCTTCCCTTAAAGGAGGCATTTCTGCTTCTTTCCTCTTAAGCAATAGCTCCTCAATATCAGCATGGTAACGCTTTTCCGCTGTTTTTGACCTATAGCCTATAGACATGGCAATAAAAACTATAACAAGCCAGATAGCCAATTTATTTTTCCAGTTAAACTCAAAGCCCGGTTGCTTCTGTCCTGTTTTGTTCTTCATATTAGTCTCATGTTTTCTGTTGTTGTTTATTTTGTGTTGCATCAGGCGCTGAATCCTTTTTACCGGTTCCTGATTGTAGAGTTTGAATGATTTTTGCGTGCACCTCTCCTGAGATTGAGCACACATCCTGGCCGACTATCCCGCCATAACTTGAGTAGATGATTTTTACCCGCCTGTTTTTGTAAGTCATAACCGTCTCTTCAATAAGTCTCTGTAACTCGTTACCTATCATCCCGAAAAACAGATCTTTCTCTCCGCTTGCTCTTATACGCTCCTTCTCCAGATTCAATAACTCTTCCCGGGCAATATATACTACCTCCGCTCGCCCCGCATGATCGGCGTATTTTAAAGTAAGCATGCTACCTATTAACAAACCGACGATTAAAAAAACGATAAAATGTAATATGTTTTTTCTTCTAAAATCCACCATTATTCCTCTTGATATCCCTTTAATTTCACTCAAATAACTATTCCATTATTAACTTTGCCGCTTATACCGCACCAGCTCCTCCAGAGCTTTATCAAGCCCGATGCCTCTTGATTCCAATTCCCTTAAATACCTGAAATCATTATCATCGGTTGAGTAAAGTGCCTGAGCATACGGATCAAGCAATAACTTGCCGATTACCAGTACTCGGCTTGAATAAAGCATCATTTCAGAATGACTCCCTTTAACGAACTGTATCGTTTCAATAAGAGGTATTAAGGATTCATAAGCAGAACCCTCAAGTGCCTTTAAACCCTTGCTGTTTTGCTCCAGCATCACCGTCCACTCGCTGTTCTGTGCTATTGTACGCCTGTGATCGCTTGTCGATAAATCACTTACGTTCTGCACGCAGGTAACCAGAGAACCACCGTATTTTCTGATCGTTCTTGACATCTCGGCTAAAAACTTCTCACTATGATCAAGTGCCCGCCATGCTTCATCAACTACCAGCATGAATTTCTGTGACCTATCTCCACATAAAACCTGCATGAATATCTGTATGGCTACTACTTGCATAAGTACCGATAATAACGTCTCGTCCTTTGCTACTTCTTCCAGTTCAAAAACCGTTATCTTTTCTTTAAAAGTTATATTGGCGGCATTTTCAAAATATTTGCCGTGCATGCCCCGATCGGTAAAAGGTAACAAGGTCTCACCGAGTTCCCTTTCTATTCCGTTACCGTTTTTAAGAACCTCTGCGATTTTACTGATAGTAAGATCAGAGCCGAACTCTTCTATTGCCCGATAAATAGCATCCTCTATTAATGCTTCCTTATGCGGGTTATTACCGGCACCGCACATACTTGTTATGATGTTCTTTGCATACATGACCCCATCCAGTGAGACATGATACTCCTTCTCTCCCGCCCTGATGGTTTTTATCGGAACAGAACTTCCATCCTCAAGTATAGCCTCTTTTAGCTTGCCGCTTTCATCTACAAGACCGCTTAAAGGGTTTAATGAAATCCCACTTGCGCTACCGAACCGGATAAATTCGCCCCCAAGCAGTTTGCAGATATTCTCATAGCTTTTTCCGATATCCAGAATGAACATCCGCACATTATGCGAGAGCATCGTTGTTGCCACCTCCTGAATCAGTACCGACTTACCTACTCCTGATGGCCCATAGATCTGTACGTTATAATTGCCGCCGGCAATCTTGTAAAAAGGATTCCAGTTAAATAACTGTCCTTGCGGGGCCTGAAGTAAAACTCCGGATACCGGATTACCCTGCCATTCCCCGTGGAATGGCAACTTCGCCACCAGCTTTTTGCTAAGAGAAATCATTCGCTGTTTTATGAACCGCAAGGCCTGCCAGTAATAACTTGCCTGCATCGGCATAAGCGCTAGCTGCAGGGGGAGATGAAACTTATCCATTCGCATGAGCTCCCAGCCGTTCATGTTATAAAGTGATATCAAAGCTGCTTCCGCATCTTCCATAACGGAAGCAGGCGCCGTAATACTGACCGTAAAATTAAAACTTAAAACCCTTCTTCCTTCTTTTAAATCGTCAATTACCTCTGCCCACTCCGCTGCTTCCCGTTTTAGATTCCCGTCAAATCTTGCCAGAAACTGTTCTGCTGATTTCCTTACCTGTTCACCTCGTGCTATTAACCGCTCACTACTACCTTTTGGCATATCGCTTGCCACCGTAAAATTAATGATGAAACGTGCCGGTATGCTTGAGGGAGAACCTTTATCACCCTTATCACCCAGTAACCGGATCATATCAACCAGTGACCAATACTCGGGGTATTCCGCTACGCCGTAAGTTCTTGTTATGGCTTTTCCGGCTCTGATTTCCTGCTCCCTGACCTCAAGGTCTTTTCCAGGCTTTAAAATCTGCTCATTTAACGGCATTAACGGATTTAATTTATTACTCCTCTGGTTTATGTCATTTTCCTGCGTCATCATTTCATCGGCTAAATCCATTAACCCCTGCGCAGGTACGCTTAAAGGTTCAAGACTGAGCAATTCAAGTTTCTTGCATAACTGTCGTTTAAAATTGACAATCTGCTCTGCGCTTATTTGCATTGAATTGAAACTGATGATAATCCTGTAATTACGGGCAATTTTTAAACCGGAATTTCCATAATCTTCAGCAAGAGTTTTCATGTATTTTAATCTATCCTGCGTGATCCTGTTTAAAAACGGATCATCTACTATTCTCATCTTCCGCCACAGATTTAAAATATGACCGACCTTGTGACTTGCTATCAAAGTAAACTGCAGGAAACTCTTCTCCGGCATTTCCTTATCAAAAAAGTGCTGCAGATTTTTAATTACCTTCTCATCAATACCGACAAGCGGTAGCGCTTCCAAAACAAAACCAAGGCCGTCATCCTTATTCCGAAAAATGCCACGCGTAGGATCAAAACTGCGATAACAGAACAGTGTAATCCAGTCGCCCGGGTTACCAAGGCGGTCTAATACAAGACGGCTCATGTCGGGCATGAAAATGCCAAGCTCCTTATTAGTTTCCAAGCCTGCAAGTGATAGGAATTTCTCTTTTGCCGCAACTATTTGTTTCATCATCATTACCTCGGAGCTAAACGCTTAATATTGCCGAACTCGCCTCCCGGGTTACTTTCGCTTCTTAGACCGTCATCAAACTCGTAAAAGTCATCGCAGCTTCCGCCTGAGCAGTTTTCCCTAAGACGTTTTTTCTGCTTTGCTACTTTAACCTTACCGTTTACTTTCCAGACCCGGCCGTTATTTACCATATGCTCTATTTCCTCTACCGAACTGCAATGAGCACCTTTTCCCGGCGGGCAATCAAATTTATTCTCGTATACGGCGCAGGAGCTTAATCCTAAAAGCATAACAATAAAAACCATGAGTTTACTACATAACCGGGTACTCCTTTTATTTACCGAAAATCCATAACCTCTATTTTCTCTCATGCTTGATCTCCTCTTTTACTGAAACACTACCGAGATATACTCCTTTGGAAAAAAATACCGTTACCGGCACGGCTCCGGGAACTTCAATTACCGGTGCCGCCGCTTCCGCCATCTTCATATGATAGTCGGCTAATTTTTCCGCCGCGTTACTGGCTCCTTGACTCATTGAATCAGTAATCTTCTCTTTTATACCGGTCTTATCCTTTGAAATTGCGCCAAGACCAGGATTAAACATGAATCCCTTATCGCTTTTACTAGTGCCGGCAAAACCGCTGATCATTCCACCCAGCGCTGCATTCTTTAAATGCTTGCCGGCCATCGATACTACCGTCCCCTTTATTCCGTTCTTACTGTCCGTTCCGTGTACTACTCCGGCTATTTGCGTCTCTATCACTTTACCGGTTTTATTATCGGTGCAGGAAAGAGTCTCCGCTCTGGCTACTATCCTCTCATTAGCCATCTGGCCATAACCGCTGGCAACAATACGGCACCGCGTTAAATCTATCCTGAAATTCTTCGGCAAATCTCCGGGACCTGTTACCCTAATAAAAATAGGTGGCGGTTCCGCCGGCGTTCCAACACCGGTTGAAGCAGAAATACCGCCCCGGAGTACCCCCGATACAAAACTTCCCGCTGGAATGTAACTACTTGCGTCTTTATATTGTTCTTTTGAAACAGGAACAGATTCGGCGCCGCTGATTTTATGCGCCATCGTACCGCCATGGTTATTCGTAGGCAAGGCGGTTTCCTCTTTCCTCGCATTTACCTTCCGGTCGGTTTCCGCTAACTCCTTTTTTAACCAGCTGAGCTGCTCCTTTAATAATTCAATTTCACTGTTATTGTTTTGATTGATGATTTTTTTCTCCAGGTTACTCAGCAGCTCCTTGTGCTCTTCTTCGTAAGTTTTTCTTGCCGTCTCTTCTTTTTTCAGTCTTTGATCCAGATTATTAAACCATATCTTGCCCCCGTCTAACCTATCTGTAGGAAGCTCAACCGAAATTTTTTGCTGCTGCGCCGGTTTCGAGGAAGCCGGTGGCGGATTTAATAGATCTGCTACAAAATCATAACCGTAAGCAAAAATTGCCAGAGCCATTATTCCGTACGCAACTCTGATGAATTGCCGGTTCCTGATCTTTTTGCTATCCTGCAAATCTTCTTCACTACTTCCCATGATTATTCCTTCTCTCCGTTCTGACCGAATCTACCGTCATCTCTGATAACATATGCAAAAGCACTTTCTCCTCCCCGTAAGTAAGCAGGAGCAATGTGTATCGATTTTACATCCTCAAATAAATCATTCATGATTTCCCGGCTTAACCGGATCGACCCTAAGCCGTGATTTTTAATAACAACTCTAAGCCCTTTAAGATTGTTTTTTGCCCAGCCGTACCTGCGGTCGATAATAAACGAAAGTCTAGAGGTATCTTCTCTGGTCAAGGTATTTGGCACGCTCCTGTTTAAGATTTCTACGTCATACTTGCTTTTTCTATCCTTGATCATCATTTTAAGTAGATGGACGGCAGCTATTTCCTGCTCATGATTACAGGCAACCTCTTTGCTGCTATTTTCAGTAACGGGTAATTCTTTTTCGTTAATCAGTATTGACTGACTTCTCCCTTCCAGAACTTGCAAACTTAAATCAATAGCCTTATCGTTATCACAGATAAAAGTCAGATCAATCATCTCCCCTTTCGCAGCAACAGGCGTAATAAAAACATGGTTACCAGATTCATCACTATTGATACTGTATAAAAATCCCTGACCTATTACTTCCCTGATTTTTCTCCCCTGTACTTGAAAACGGTTCTGCAAACCGTAGCTAACAACCGCTCTGATCCTTGTAGGTCCATCTGTTTCATATTGCTGTAACCCTGAAGCTGGTTTGCTCAAGGGTGCAGGCAAAGCCTCGATATCTTTAGTAGTAACATCACCGGAAGTAAGGGGTTTTGAATCGTTTAAATCATCTCCTCCCTCATTCACACCTTGGGAAGTAGCAAAGGCTACATTCTGTGATATCATAATACATGCAAATATAGTGCTGCTTATTATTCTCTTCCGACCCGTTTTCATACCTGCTCCTCTTCATCCTGTTTTTTTACGGGACTCTTTAAATCCGGTTTGATAATTTCAGTAAACTTCTTAAGTTTGAGCTTTCCTCCCTGCATCTGAAATTCAAGTAAGTATTCCGCCTCTCTATCCTCAAAATACCTCTTCCCGTAACCGACCGTTAAAATCCCCGTTGCCTTTACCGATAAAGTTTCAGGATCGATTTCCAGCGGCTTCGTCTCCGTAAAATAGGTAATCAGATCAAACTCCTTATGCTGCTCCGATTTTTCAGCAAAGTACTGACTGATATCCTGAATACTTCCCGTTACAGTATGACGCAGGATCATATGCTTTTTATGCAGTACATTATTCGGTGTTAAATCAAGTAACCCCACCAGTGTAGTCCTGCTCCACTCTTCCAGATAACTTAAGGATACGTCAGTGCCCTTTATCCTGTATTCCCGATCAATACCGGGAACCAGTATCACCTCACGATTCATGCTCATTATGCTAAAGCAAAGAAACAGGTTACTAAACAGCAGAATTCCGCCGGCAATTAAAATCATGTTCCGTTGCCCGGTTACTTTTTCAAGAACAGTCATAAGCCTTGTATCTTCCATTTAGAAAAATCTCCTCATATGCGACTGCGGTAGGTTTTTACCTCCTATTATCCCGGCAAACGGTAAATACCAGTAAATCCATCTCTGTAACTTCCCCTTATGCCAGATAATACCAAATGCCCTCCCTAAAGCATAACCTCCAAGAAACGATATTATCCCTATCGGCATACTGAATAACATCCACATTAAAAGCATTGCTACTCCACCCCCGATAACACCGAAAAAGGAAGAACCAATTATCCTTATCGGTCTGTTCAGGCATTTACTTAAATATATCTGTTCCATGATGTGCAACTCCCATGCTAATTTAGACAATACCGAATGCTTTTTCCGCCCCCTTGACCAGGAGTCCACTAATCGCCATACCTCCACCTGCACCGATTGCTTTCGTCTTTAACTCTCCCGGCACATAAGCAAGGCCTAAAATACCCCCTATAAATATTGCTATCGGTGTGTATATCTTGCTAAAGGCAACTACCGGCTCAAAAAACGCCTTTCCTCCCGCCTCCAAATCTATTGCTAATGCCTCCGGAATGAAGATAGGAATTAACGTAGCACCAGTTATGATTAATCTTCCTGTATTTATTTTTTTTATTATTTTTAGAAACTTCCTGCTTTGTGCTATTTTTAAAATAGATTGTTTGTAATTCATTTTTGTTTTTCTCCTTTAGTTAATTAATTTATTTATGCTACGCGCTCCTTGAGCAAAGATTTAACCAGAATATTGATTGCGTCTTGATGTTCCCTATTAGCAATACGCCTGAAATTCCTTGCTACCTCAATGCAAAGGCGTTGGCTTTCAGTTTCCAGCGGGATGTTATCGGCTACTTCAAAACCTTCGTAAAAATATGGTATTTGCCGATCAAGAGCCTTGGCAATTAACGCTAGCTTTGAAGCACTAACCCGATTACTTCCTTTTTCATATTTTTGTAGCTGTTGATGAGTTACCCCGATTACTTTTGATAATTGCTGACGGGATAATCCTTTTGCTAACCTTAAAGAATAGATTTTCTGACCTATAGATTTATCGATATTGTCTAATTGATTATTTGTTCTCCCCATTATTATTTCTCCTTTTGTTCCTTATTTTTGCTAAATTGCTCTTCTAATTGCTGTGCTACCTCTATGTTATTATCCTTTTCCATGTATCCTCTCTTTGTTTAATATTTTCATTTCAAAATCAGCCTAATTATTTGATGTAATTCTTCGATCTCTTCCCTAAGTAAATCTACTGAGGTTCTAGTTGCCTTTTGCTGCGCAATTAACAGGCTACTTGGATCGTAATTTGTTTCTCTACCGGCAAGGAAGACCGTTACGTCCTCATTCTGTTTTTCTATTTTCTGCTCTAAATCCTCTAGTTTATTCAGAATATGACTAAGTAATTCCCTGATTTCTTCCCCTCTATTTTCCATAGTTTTTTACCCCTGTGATTAAATGTTTATCCGCAGCTTTCCATAAAAACTGTTCCCTAGATAACCCTTGTAACCTGTCCTCTCATAACCGGCACTTGCCTCAAACCTTGAAAAAGAAATGCCCATACTTGCTCCAAGTCTGTATGTATCCTTTAGCACAGGTATCCTGTAATCAGAGAGAGACACACCACTGCTATTGCTTATTTTTAGTCTGTTTGATTTAATAGAAAATCCTGCTTCATAAACTGCTCTGATTTCAGGGATTAATTGACATTCTCCAATTTCAAAAACTCCTGTTAGAGCAATTCCTCCCGTAATTGCAGGTCTGCGGATAACCAGCTTGCCGATTTTTAAATTTCCCTGATTCTTGCCCTTGAATCTTATGGTCTCATAAGAAATGCCAAGGTTTGGTACTAAAAATAGTTTACCTATAGGGTAATAATAATCAGCCGTTAGCGATCCCCCAAGTAAACTCCCTTTTAATCTGAACCGGCTATTGCCGTTAATTAAGGACTGATAATTCATTTTAGCGTCAACCTGACCGAGCCTAGCCTCACCGCCTAGCACTAGCCTTTCATTCATGTTGATACTTCCGTAAAGACTACCAATGAGTGATCTGATATCCCCGCTAAACTTGCTACCGGCATTATTACTGATATTACTTACTACAGTTTCAGGAGTGGATTTTGGCTTAAGTTTTGTCTGGTTGTGGTTTAGGGCAATACCAATGATGGTATCATCACCCATCTTGCCGTCAAAACCGATAGATCCTCCCGTAGATTTCTGCCTTACCACAAGTGAATTCTGAGGTTTGAATATACCGCTTCCATAACATCCCCGGGCCCACAATCCGTAATTCGATTCCTCGTCTCCGCCGGATACCCCCATATTGCCGGTATCAATCAAATACAGATGAGTAAGCCTATCCATTGTAGCTCCGGCTAAATTTGCCATATCAGAAAAGGCAACTCCGCTTACTGCTTCCGCGTACTTGCCGGCCATACTTCCTGCAATTATCTCAGCAGCTGTGATTATTTTTGCCTCGAGGCTTCCAAGCTGCAGAATACGGATTGTTCTAGCGTCGTTAATTTTTGCAAGTAACTCTCTTGCTGCTTCAGGGGTTAGGTTTACCTGATTTAGACCGGCTAAAGCTATCAGATTCTCGGCCGTAAATGCACCGCAACTCGATCCGTCGTTCTGCTGATGGACTCGAAGATCAACAATTTCGGCAGTCGGTAGAATTCTTTTTATGGCCGCAATGTACTGACCGCTTTCACTACTCGCGCCACCAACGGGAGTACCAAAAGAATCGTTATAAAATACGATAATATTACCATCAACCTTCATCCTGATTGCAATACCCGTCCAGTGATTATTATTCAGATTTACCGGTATCAAAGCGGTTTTTCCTGCTTGTGCCTCAAGCAAAGCTGCTGCTGCAGCGTCTCTGATCAATTCGGAATTGTTTGGTACTGCAGGGGCAATATATACACTATCACCCAGACGACTTTTAATAACTCCTCTAATATCTGAATCATCATACCAATAACTAATGTTAACAATTTGCGGATTAACACGGGATGCAAATACCATGCCGTTAACTCCTACAATAATTAGAGTGGGTATTACAAGTGCTATAAGAACTTGCCTGCAAAATGAATTCATACAGTAATCTCCATTAAGCGATAATTTTCTTTATTGCAGAACTGCTCAAGCAGGTGCTGATAGTTCTGCTGTATCCAGTCTTTTACAAAATCAGTTGAAGCTTTAAGCTTAATCTCCTTCCTTTCCTCATCAACATTTGCCGTAAGTTTTGAAAACGAGTTACGATCTATTCCCTCGCCGCAGGTTTTAATCAACCCCGTGCGGATTCTACCCCAGACTCCAGAAAGGTTTTGAGGATGAGCATCATCAACAGAGAAAATAACATTGGATACATTCATGCCCGCTGATTCCTGATTTTTGACTATAAATTCAAGACTGCTGACAGATGAGCCGTATACTGACTGTACTTGCTCCAGTATCAGACCATATTGCATTTCACTTAGGTCAATACTCTTCTGTAAACTGATTTTAAGCTCACTGCTCGTTGCATGCGGAGGAAATTTTGCCGCCAGCAAAAAGTCATAAGCTAGATCAGGTGCTAAGATAGAGGCAAGTTTACGCCTTAACTGCGCTGCAAGGCTAGTATCCGTGCTTTCTTCTATCCTGCTTAAAAATACTTCTTTTTGCTGTTTTATGATTTCATCGTTACTTATATTAGCCCTAATCCTGAAACTGACATTGCTGGTTTTAACCACATCATGGAGTTCATAAGTTAAGGCCTTAGCCATATAGTTCATGAAAGCCTTTTTACTTTTGAAGAAACGATCTGTTAAACGTTTCGACATGCTAAGCAGTATTTCGTTAATGGCATTAGCTGAAAACTCGCGGCCACATAGTTGCTTTAGTTTTGCGGTCTCTGGTTGGCTTAAAGGATAAAAAGAAGCAAGGCTAAAATCTCTTACAGGTAATACAGCTGTTGGATGGATAGGTTTTTGTTCTGTAAAGGAATTTTGACAAAAATTAGATTCCGTAGATCTAGATTTCTTATTATTTTCTCTCTTATCTATATTATCCGAAGAAAATTCAAGAGAGCTAGTACGTTCGTTTCTACCGCTTAAGGGAAATTTTTTTAACTCAAGCTCTAAGCTACCGTTAGAATTATTTTGATCGGAAGTTTTATTGTTAGGATTTAGTTTAAGAACATTTGATATATTTAAGAGAAGGAACATTTCATTCGTAAAACGCCGCCCTTGTACTATAATGGTTCTAAGATCTCTTTTAAGTAAAGATAATTTTTCCAGTCTTATTACGGCATCTTTAACCTGAGAGAGGCCGAAGTCGAACTTACGGGCAAAATAAGAAAAATTTAATTGAAACTCCGTAGCTCCGTTATAACGATGTAGAAATACCAGCTCGGATAAAATAGTAATAGCGGTAGTATCTGATTTACCGCAAGGACGTAGTAAAGTATGATACCAGTTATGCGGGACTATATTGCCCGGTTCTAAAGAATAAGCCGAGATATTAACTTTCTCATTGCTTTTATTAATGTTTGATACTATCATCTTTCTACCTATGTTGTTTAAAACATTGTGTAATTCGGTTCCCCAAAACGGGTTTACCTGTTCTATTAAAGCCGGTAAGTACTTATTCAATTTGACGAGAGAACGGTACTTATTGGCTTTTGTCTTTGTCAGCGTTTTTATTCTAGTCTTATTTTTTATACTACTTTATAAGTGTTTAATTTGCTTTTATACATAAAACATATATAACTAGGTATACGTAAAATATATATTTATTATCTGTGTATATGTATTACTTATACATATATAAAAATAGTTTATATATGTATAATAATCAAATGTCTAATTTAATGTCAACTACATTTTTTTATTTTTAATGACAATAATTTTAAAAAAGAAAATACTAGAACATGCTAACAAACACAGGCATAGCATAAGAGATTTAGAACACCAAGCAGGTTTACAATCTAATGCTATTCGCAATATATTAAGCGATAGATCTAAAAACCCTACTATCGATACCGTGTTAAAAATAGCAAATATTCTTGAATGCTCGGTAGACGAGTTATTAGGACGGGAAGGATTTATACAAATGCCTAATACCGCAGGAAAATTTGATACTAATTTTGACCTCTCTTTATTTCAAAGCATCTGTAATTATGTTATGCAATTTATAGAAATAAATAACCTAGGACAACTATCACTGTCCGATGTTATATATTGCGTTGAAGAAATTTATAAATATTGTCTGAATACAAAATCCAAAATCTTTGATCAAAATTTTGCTCAGTGGTTTTTAGAACAAAAACTAATTAAATAAATATTTCTTAGCAACTATTAACTCACCAATTAAATACCCGACACTTATACTTTACTTACCATTAATGCGAAATTCGCGTTAATTAGTCTTTATTATTTTTTGTGAGAGCTAATTTGTATAATTCTTTTGTTCTTGGATGGTTGTAACCAAAAATTTGTTCATGCTTAAATAAGTAATGCTTATAGAAAAAATCATCATTTGATTTTAAGGCAGTTGATGCCGCTTTAAAGTATAATAAACTCACTGGATCAATTTTTAGATTTTGTCCTAAACAGTTATTATAAATAGTTTCAGCCTGTTGATAAGCACTGATCGCTTCTTCTAGCTTACCTAAAGAACTTAATATATCCCCTTCAGTAATGAAGACTGTAACTAAATTTGTATCTTTTGACGCTTTTAGATTCTCATTGTTTCTTGACTTGTCGTGAATAAAAATATTCTTGGCTTTTTGAGCATAATCTAGAGCCTTATTACTATTACCTAAACCAAGCTCTGCTCTTGACATTTGAACATAAATACGTCCAAATATTTCGTGATCTTCTTGCTTGACAGGCTTATACATTTTATATAATTGCTGGGCTTGTTCATATGCTTCCTGATATTTACCCATAAAGTTTAAAATGCCTGCCTTAAGTAAATATAACTGTGTATAAAACAAATCATCAATAGGCACCCCTAGCTTTATATGTACGTCTATACAGTTATTAATTTGTGTTAAAGCTTCAATATATTGTCCGTTAAAACATGCTAATCTTGCCTTAATAAAATATAAAAAACTAATATCAGATTCATTAACAAGTTTACGCTCAAACAGCTCTTCCATAAGATGAATATATTTTGCTGCTTCTTCAAGATTTCCTAAGTGAATGTTACCTATTGCTAAATTATAAAATATATTGTTTTTTATAGTTTCGGCATTTTTAACACTTTCTAGTACTTGATTAGCCTTTAAATAATACTCTAAAGACTTATTTCGGTTTGCATCCTTATGTATATAATATGCTCCTATTAAACCTAAATATCTTGCGTATGTTTGTTTTGCATCATTATCCATTAATAATAATGTAAATTTTCCTGCCTGCTCATTTTTATTAAGCCAATCAACCATTTTTTTAGCATTATAATAATCAAAAATATTTAAATAACTGCTAAGGCTATAAAACCCCAGATCCATCATTTTATATATAGTTACATTATATTTTTCTGAGCTTTTAAAAATGATGCTTAAATTTTCGCGGATAGTTTTTTTATCGATAAAAATTCTTTCCTCAACTACACCGCTTGGTATAGAATACTTAAATTTAGCTATAATATCTTCTAAATAAATCTGATTATTTTTTGCTCCATTAATCTCTGCTATTTTTTCTGCAATTATATCGTACATTTCAAATATAGGATTTTCTTTATTATCATCAGTATTACTAATCAGGGAAAATTTCGATAACTCCAAAATGTCGCTATCAAGCGTATCCTTGCTATCAGTAATAATACCAAGTAATTGTTTAGAAAAAGCTTGATTATTAATTAAAGCTATCTTATTTAATAATTGCTTAGCTGAAGGCTTTAGCTCATTTAATGCTAAAGTAACGTTTAACTTTATTTTATCTTCTGATTGATTAACCTGTTTTTTATACTCTTCCATATTTAAACCTGCTACTACATTTAATAATTGTGCTCCCTGTACTATTAATATTGGATAACCGTCAAATGCTTTAGCTAAAAACTCTACAGATTGAGGATCTTTATTATATAAAAGATTCTTAGCTAAAATAATAGCATCACTTCTCTCAAGACGGCTCATTTTAACTATATTAGTTAGTAACTCTCGATCTTGGGAAACAAAAATAACATGGCCGTTATGTTCCCAATCAATAAATTCCTTTATCTTTTGATTTTCGTTTATTTTTAAGTTATCAAACACCAATAACCAATGATCTTTATTTGATAAATATGCTAATAATTCTTTTTTTACTGAAAATATATCCTCCTCTGAAATCAACTTGGTTTTGGCAACAGCATTAATAGCCTTGGCTAATTTTAAAAGTTCTTCATTAATATCTAAATTGCAATCAATGAACCAAATTATCTCATAATGATCTTTATTTTCATGAACATACATTCTGGTCACTTGAGTTTTACCTAGCCCACTAACCCCTATAACACTTGCTTGCCTATACTTAGTCAAATTTTCTTTTAATAGATTTAATTGCTTAACATGATCTACAAAATAACTAACTGGCATAATCAAATTAGATATTTGTTCTGCTCTAGTAAAAGCTGGATTATAAATAACTAACACCATAACTATTAGCAGAAAATTTTTCATAGCTCTATTCTTTAACAATTTTATTATTTATTTTGAATTAAGTACCGTTCTTTGTATATGTGTTCATCATAATCTCTTTTGCCAAGTTGGTACTAAATTATCCAAAATATTGCAATTTTGTAAAACTTTAGCACATCAATGCCTTGAAATAAGCCATTTTTATATGCTTATTAGTTTTGTAGTGCCCGACAAAATATTACAGTAGTTACAAAAAAATTATTCCTTTAGTTAATCACTCTGCACTGCAAGTGCAGGGTTTTTCTCCCAAATTTACGATAATAAAGATATTTATTCTTCATTTGTTGAGGTAATCACGTAAATTAATAATATTATTATCATCATTTTTTCTTACCTTACTACTCTGAGTTATAACTTGAAAATTCAGTTGTATAATGTTTTGATCATCACTGCTTTTAGTTTCACAATTAACACAAAGCTTTTCTAGTCCTTTTAAGGTATTGTGCATATTTAGTAGAAATATTTCTCCCTTACCTTGTTCTTCAGTATAGCTTTTCATTTGCTCTTTACTTAACTGAAATCCGGTATATTTGATAATTATCTTAATCAACAAGTTATTTTTTATTTCAAATTTGATAAATAAAAAGGATTTGTTATTTAATAAATGCAAGATATTATGAAACAAACTAAAAGTTAATTGATAAAAACTTTCTTTGGATAAATAAACGGTAAAAACGTTACAAGTAACCGAGTATCGAAAATCTATTTTTTTCTTATTTATTGAATACTGAAAAAATGAAGTTAAGTCTTCAAAAAATATAGCACTCTCAATAGAGCTGCACTGATCTTCTTCTATTAACAAAGGAAAGTATAATAAATCATCTAAACTATCCTCTACTTCTAACGCTTTATTTTTTACTTTTTGTTTTATTTTAGTTATAAGTAATTCATTATACTTATTTTTTGTTTTCATATGTCGAGAGAGTAAACTTTGTTCCTCTCGCAGATTTACATAAGATAATTTCATATTTTTAAATCTTCTAGTAATTGAGAACAAATATATTTTTCCGAACATGATGTTTATTATTATGATCGGAGTTATTATAACAATAAACTCTAATATTTGCGCTCTGATAATTTTATTCTTATCTTCAGATATATAATCTTCTTTAATTGATAAGATTAAGGTAATAACTGATGAAAAAGGCGAGGTTACTGTATTTTTAATAAAAATATCTCCTTTATTTCCGTTACCCACAATTACTTGATTATTAATATCAATTTTAAAGTTAATGTTTTGGGGAATATTTTTAGATATAAATCTTTTTAGCAACTGTGTGTCTACTCGAACGCTATAAAATCCGGCAGTAATCTCGGTCGAATTAAAGGAATTATCTATTTTAAAAGGCTTCTCTATATGCTCGGTAATATTTGAAATTCTTATAAAATTAAGTAATAAATTCCTTTTAAAAAAATCCACATTGTTAGGTTTGTCGTGTACTATCTCCAATACATTTAAAATTTTTATTAATTCATTTTTGATAACTTCTAAGTGAATTTGTCTCGTTGTATGCAAGATTCGGTAATATTCTTTATCTTTTTCTATTAAACTTAATTTAAATTTAATACTTGAAAAAACAGCTAAAATTATAAAACTTAAAATGTAAGATATTAATAAAGTATATTTTACCTTCTTAAATTTAGCTAAAAACCAATAATTTTTTTTGTAAAGCATCGGATTATCACCATTAATAATTTTAACTAACGATTATATGCGCAGATGCTTTGTAGCATTTTATAAAATAATTATTTGTTCTTTTTGTATTAATAGCGTCATAAAGTATAATGCTTTCTTTTTAACTTTTAGTTAATATTTATACTATATTCTCCGTTTACTCCTTAATGAAGCAATTTATCTATAAAACCCTACTTATCAAGATCATTATTAATAATAGGTAATAATTTATTTAAAATACTCGATACGGCTTCATCCAAGCTCTTAAAACCTTTTGTCTTTCCTTGAGTAAATTCTATATTATTTCTGCAACTTTCAATAGTATTATATTGATAGCAATTTAGTTGATCTTGTTTAACGTTCAAATAAGAGGTTGTATTGCCGGCATTTAAAATAAAAATGTCCTTGTTTTTAATAAATTCTCTTTGGCTACTTGGTAAAAAAGTCATAATTAACTCACCGTGTTCATCTACTTCCATGGCTTTTAGTTTGCCGAAATACTGCTTGTTGTCTGTCGTAGTAATTTCCATTATTTCCGTATCGCTGCCACACAGAGCTATATGTTTTTGGCTATCTGATAAATTTGACAAATCAACACTATGAATAATATTGCTTTCCCCCGTAGCATCTTCTGCTAGTTCAGTTTCAAAAGCATTGTTACAATAATCAGATTCTGAGAGCATATCTTTGTATACAATATCTTTAGAAGAATAAAGTAATTGATCCTGAGATTTATAAAGTTCTTCATCGGATTTTTTATTATAATCAAATTTGGAAATAACGCTTGATTTTATCTTACCTTCTAAATCACACCACCTGCCAAGCAGTTTATCTACCTCTATCTCTAATGCCTTTACTTCGTAGGACATAATACCCGATTCATGATATTTTTTAAGGTATAACAAATATTCATAATTTAATACTTCAGCCTTAGCCCACTCTAGAGGAGGTTGCCAAGTGCCGGCTATTATAGATTTCCATGCAACGCTTAGTGCGGTATCAATTTCTTGTTCTCTTGAAATAGAACCAAGTTTTGTAGGTTTCCACGTAGCTGCATGGTGAATTAGTTGCTTGGCTAGTTCACCTTTACTTAAGGAAGCGGCATAACCTTTAGCTAGTTTTTTGGACAACAATGAGTAAGCAAACTTTCTAGCTTTATCGGCTTTGTCCTTAGGTAATTCTTTTAATTTATTTCGAATCAGCTCAGAACAAATATTAAACTTGTGGTTTTTATAATTATTAGCTTTTTGTTTATTAGAAGGGGTATTATCAATATTATCTTCTATTTTAAATTTCTTTAAAAAATTATTAAAAATAACTTTTGGCTTTGCTCTTAAGTTACTTTTTAAATCTTTTATTTTTAATAAAAAATCTTTATTTAATAGTAGTCTGGATTTTGCGAAAGTAGGGTCAAATTCGATTCCATCATTCCTATCTTCCTTTTTAGCAATGTTTTCCAAAGAAGATGAAGTCATTAAGGTTTCCGGAACTTCCGGTAAAAATTTGCTATCGTTGATCCTAGAAAACTCTTCTAATTTATTTTCTCCACCTCCCCAATCGTTTATACTCAATTCTTCTGTTATAGAATCGGTACATGATTCATCGGATGGAGTATGCGGTATTGGTGAAATAGGAGCTACACTACCTTTATAATTAATATCACTACCGTTATCATTACTATCACAGGTGATTAAAGATTTAAAAAAATCGGATTGCTCCTGGTTTAAATCAAATTTTACGCCTCCTAATATCAAACAATTTTCAATTAGGTTTGGATTAAAGGTTTCTGTATCTGCTGTAACTTTTATATCACTTAATATAAGGTTAGATCGATCTTTTACTTTCTCTAATTCTGAAATACAATCTTTAGGTAGCGAAACGGTAATTTTCCACAAAGATTTGTCTTGCCTTTCCTGTATTTTATTATCGGCATTATCGCTGCTTTTCTTTCTAACGTAAATGTTTTGTGTTTTTATAAAACCAAGATCTTCCAGGCTTTTTAGAGATTTTGATAAATGTTTGGTATTACAGGAATGTTGTTCTGCTATTTCATTGTAAGAAGAGATAAAAGAAAAACTGGAACCGTCATTGTAACTATATTTATCAACGTAAAAATTTTCTTTTGCCTGAAGCATATGGTTTTTATAACACCTACCGTAAAAACTTAGCCATAGAATCTTCTGCATAGGATTTAGATAGCTGTTTCCGGTAATGATCTTCAAAAGGTTATAATTCAGTTTTATAAATAACTTGGTTCTATCCAGATAAGACCTTTTACATTCACTTAAAGGATCATATGGATGATGATCCCCTACTCTATCAGGAAACTTTTCGTTTAGGTTATTAAAAACTAGAGGAGGAAGAGTAGGAGTAATAAGATTTCTTTTATTACGCCCTATATTATCAAAGTCCTTATTTATAATAAAATATCCCTTCTGTTCTAAACTTTTTTGCATGGTAAAAATTAAAGACCTCGAGCAGCCAAGATATTTGGCCCAGTCTTCACTTGGAAGTGCACAAGATCTGCTATATCCCTTGTTTTTTCCAATTAATGCAAGGCTATCTGCAAGTAAATAATAGAGTTTCTCAGTACTCGTAAGGTTAGTAGTTGTTAGAATATGTTCTAACACGCAGCCGGTTATTGGAGTGTAGGGTTTGGTTTCGGTAAGTGATGAAAAACTAGTAAGGTTAAGATTGGTATGATAATTAAAGTTGAAAGATAAGTGATTATCTACGGTAGACCGTTGAGAATTACTCTCAAAAAGTGATAAACTTTGCATTTTTCTTGCCCTTTATATAGAGCTAAGAATCTAAAAACTTGACTTTTAACCAAGAAAGTACTATAGTGTTTCTAATAAAAATATGCTGCCAGGCACTATTTTTAGTCTTTCCTGGTGCTAAGTCTAGACACTTAGCACCTTGTTATATTTTCATTACTGCTTTTCTTTATATGCTATTTTAGCTAATATATCTTCAGTTCGTGAAACTCTTTCTTTTTCTAGTAACTCTCTAGCTGCCTTTATAAGCCAAGAAGTTCTGGTTATGTAGGTAGCTGCACAAATCTGATCTATTTCTTCAACAAGGCTTTTTGGAAATTTAATTGTAAAAGCCTGCGAGTCTTCTTTTTTTATTGCCACGTGAGTTCTAATTTAATTTAAGTCTCTTTTATCTTATTAAGAGTCCGTGGATAAAGATAACATATTTAAAAAAAGTGTAAATAAGTTTTTTTAGGTTATAATAAATATAATGTAGTTAGAAAAAGTTGTAACAAGTATAAATCAGCAACTTTAGTGTGTGGATTAGATAAGTTATAAAGTATAATTTATAACTTATCTAATACTTCTCTTGTCTACTAACCACTCATTTGGTACATTAAATCCCATTAACTTTAAAGCCTTTAAGATTATAATTTTTTCTGTATCGCCTTTGTGAGTTTTTAAATAAATTTTTATTTCTTCTTTTAATATTTTAGGAATTACAGCGACTATCCTGTCGGTTTCTTCTAAAGATTTTGGAAGTAGAGTATGAAACCTTTCTGTATCTTTTATTTGTTTAATGTGATTTTTTTCACCGTCTGCCGTGGCGGCAGGCACTTTGTTTAAAATTGAGTGAAGTTGTTTACTACTCATATACGCTCCATTATAAGTTATATTTTATACTATATAACTTATAAAGTATAAAATATACTTTATAAGTAAGAGTCTAATTCCTTTACAATTCGATTTATATCTCTAGCAGCAGAGCCATCAGGGTCGGTAACGCAAGGAGATAATCCATTGATAGCAGATTCTGGATATGCTACTCGATGATACATTTCAGCTTTTAAGACCAAATATCCCAATTGCTCAAGTTCACTTCTAACATGTCGAGCAATTACAGTGTTTTGTTGACTCATTGTAATTATCATTCTATATTTAATAGGATTAGAGATGCGTTCAGGTGTTCTGTTTAATTCTTTTACTAAATTATATGTTTCTAATGCGCCTGCTACATCATCTGCTGATGGTTTTAATGGTATTATTGCTATATTAGTAGATACTAAAGCTCTAACAGTAGTTCTATTTCTAAAGCCACCCGTGTCAACTATAATATAATTATATTCTTTCCTAAACTCTTCAATTATTTCAGACACGCTTTCTTCTGGTTCTGCTACGACTGTTAACTTACTTAATAAGCCCAATGGATTATGTCGATTTATGATGCTTCCTTGAGGATCGGCATCAATTATAGCTACTTTCATACCTATATTTATCCAATGGGCAGCAAGATTTCTTGCTAGGGTTGATTTTCCAGCACCACCTTTGCTAGTGGCTAGAGTAATAACACATGATGTCATAAATAACCTACTTATAAAGTATAATTTATAAGTTATAATAATTCATTAATTCAAAGTTGTCAAGGTTTCTTACTAATTGTCTAATTGTTTTTGAAGGATTATTATAACATTATAAGTTATAAGTTATATTATATATCATCCAGCAAACCAGTGTTTGTCGGTAGGGCGAATCAAGATTAAGAGGCTTTGCAAGAACTAAAACTTATACGAAAAATATGTTGCTTTGCCGTAGTGTATGAAAATAACATTTTAAATATTTTCTGCTCAGCATAATTTCATGCGGTCTCGTGGCCACCTCAATAAATTAAGCTGAAAAATAAAAATAATAGTATTTATAAGTTATGTTTATTACACCTTACTTTTAAATTATAGTTTTGACCAAGTGTCACAAATTTTTATCTCTAAATCGGGATTTATTGTATAAATACCAAGAGTTATTCTAGAAAATAATTGTTTATTATAAGGATAGTTACTGTGTACTTCGTTACGGGCAAATAATGCTCTGACATAATCTCGATTTTTGCGATATCTAGGCACTACCGATTCAGAAAAATTTTTAAGTAAAATACTAATATTAGATGCTTTAAATGTTAGTTTAGATCGGTTCACCTTATATTCAGAAGAATTCCTTATTTTTGTAATTAAGAAGTATAAGAGAAAATATTCAGATTTATATGATTCAATTTTAACTAACTTATTATTAATCTTCAATATAATTGCATCCGGTTTTAACTGCTGATAAATTTCTTCAAAGCCGCTGTTACAATATTTCATATCGTCGGTTGCCCTAGATAATGCTATCATAAAAGCATTGCGCTGATTATTATCGGTGGCGTTTATCGATGCTCCTAAAGAAATTAACATGTCTATATAGTTCTTTTTACCTACATATGCTGCAGACATCAACGGAGTAAGATTGAATTCATTTCTAAACTCAGTACCAAATAAATCTATTTTTTTTAATAAATTCGTAGTGTTTTGATATAAGTAATCATTAAAATACTGGTCTAACATTAACGGTATGCACTTAGATATATTGGCGGCAGCCTTGAGTCCATCTATTTGTAGTTGTTTTATTAACGCAAGATCAGAGTAAATTATTGAATAATTTAATAACTTTATACATCCTTTTTTATCAGCAGTTTTTTGGATTATTACTTTTTCGTATAAGGATTTAAATTCTTTGTGATCTATAGGAGTCCAAGTAATATTCTGATGCTGCAGTATGTTGGTTTCTATTGCCTTAGCTTGCTCATCTTTACCCTGCATAATAAGTCTATTAGCTTCTTTTTGCCAGTCTTCTCTGGATGATTCCGTAGCTTCAATGTTAATTTCTTGAATCTCATTTATTTCTAATAATCTTAAAAATTTGTGAGATGGGTTTGATTCTATAATATAGACGTTACAGATCGATCTAGTAATTGCAACGTATAAAGCATTGATATAGAACTTATATATTTCAAGAGCTTTATCCGATTTGTCTTTTGCTCTGGCATACTTAAAGTCGGCATCCAAAAATGAGCGATCTGTGCCCTTAGTAATATCCATATAATTCTTTTCATCCGAAACAAAGTTATATACGATAATATTATCGTATTCTAACCCTTTTGCTTCTTGTACGGTAAAAATCAAAGGCGATTTAAACAATTCTTTTGCTTTATCTTTATGATGTTCATGCAATACTAGGATTGCATAATTAGTAGATTTAGCAGTTTTAACATTTACTTCTTTGATAATATCCATTTTGTCTTGTAAACAACTTACTACACCGTGTTTATCCGAAGTGCTTTTTATTAAATAGTGACTTTCTTTATCAACCGAACCAAAGTAATAATTTTTAAATTTCAATACCCGATTAGCCAATTCAGTGACTTCTGGAGTGTTACGGTAGTTTGCTGTAAGTATTTTTGTAATCTTATCATTTATAAAATTATTCTCTGTATAAAAAAAAGATTTTAATTTAGACCATGAAAAGAAGTTAGGATGTATTATTTGATTAGCATCTCCGCACAATAAGAATTGACCTTGTTTCTTAAGGCTTTTTAATACAAAAAATAACTGACTATTTGTAAAGTCTTGTACTTCATCTACGATTATAGCATCATAAATAGGCCTAACCAAATTAGTATATTGACTAGAAATTATATTGGTATCGTAGTAATTTTCTTCTTTTAAAAATTGAAAATATTTTTGGAAAAGATCGTAAATACCTTGTCTTTGCTCAAACGAAAATATTGATTGCTTAATACCTAAATTCTGGTACTCTTCACGGCTAAGATATGGTTCATCTAATACAGAACCAGTAATAACTCCCATAAACTCTTCAAATAATTCTCGTCCATCGCCGATACCATAGTGCTTTGATATATTTTGTTTAGTAAACCATTTTAAAAATATATTCTCATTAATAGCTTGACCACAAGGGATTTTTATAGTTTCAATAAATTCATGAAAAGATAAAAAATTAATATCTTGTTGGTCGTTTATATAATTAAATGCAGAATAGGATTTCTGAGCATTAGACACAAGATAGTTAGATAAGCTGATATATAATATTTTTCCTTGGATTTGTCTTAATTTAGTCAGACTGACTGAAGTTTTTCCGCTACCAGCTGAGCCGATTAGGATAATAGGTAAACTACAGTTTAAGATATCTTCTTGTTGTTCATCAAAAACAATAAATTTATTTAATAAATATACGCTATTACTCTTCGATAAAACATTAAAAGACTCATCACCTTCTTCTATTATTTGGCTTGGTAGTATATCTTCTTCCGTTATTTTAGCACCTTGTAAAAATCTTGATTTAGCATAGTCGTGATTTCTAATAACTTCTAAAATTAAAATATAGGCTTGTTGTTTGTAATTAATTATTTTAAATAATAGTCGGTTAGCAATATCAAGCTTTGCCCTAAAATACTTACTGGGTTTTAGCTTTTTTACATCAGCTGATTTAAAGTCTCCCCTTTGTAAAAAGGAAATTACCTTATTAAATTGTTTTTCGAGTCCCGCATAATGTAACCCGTTATAATATAATAGTTGATACACTAAGGTTTATTGTTATGTTTAACAAACCTGCTGATTATAAAATATAATAGCTGATAACACAATGTTATAGGATGCAGCAGGTAATAAATTCTATATGCACAACACTTATTCTTCATAATCTGGATACTGTTCCGGGTTTACGCCTTTTTCTTCTGTAATAATGGGGTAGTGCTTATTAGAATCAAAAATTACTTTTTTTATAGTTTTAGAGATTTTAAATACCCACTCATCTCCAAAATCAAATAACAAAAACAAACTTTTATTATCCCTGATTGGAAAAATATCATGGATTTTGCTTGATGAACTAATTTCTATTACGTCTTGTCCATATGGACGACCTGATCGTGATAGATAAAATTTGTGTAAATGATCATTATCAAAATTAAAAGATTTTAAAATAAATGAGCATAGGTCTTCTAATGTATATGTAGAATCGACTTCGCATTTTTTACTGGCATCGCAGCATTGAATTTTCAATTGCCATATATTTTTATTCATTATTCCCACTAATTAACTGATTAATCAAATTATATACTATATAGTTAGTGAATTCTGTACAATTTTTGCATAAACTTAACCTGAATATAAAAAAAATTAAAGACTTTTTAATTTGACTTATACCATTCCCAATGTCCTTGTTCTGAACGCTAATTTTAAAAATATAATAACTGTCCGAAAAGCGTCATTTTTGGACAATGATACCTTTAAGGTTGGAAGCTAAAAGCATAGTTGATATCTGCTAGACGGGCCTTGGCCATACTTTTGAATTAGGCGTGCATTTAATAAATTATTAATAGTGTATACAACAGTACGTCTGGGTAAATTAGTATCTTTCATTATTTTAGACGTTGTTAATCGTATGGCTGGGTTATCTTTAAAACAATTAAGAATTGATAGTGCTGTGGTAGATAAAAGTCTTTCAGCTTTAAATCTATTTCTGTATAACTCTATATCTTCTATAGATTCCTGTAAAACTTTTATCATAAATCTTAAAAAATATTGAATTTTATATTTTTTAGGATCTTCTTTAAACGCACCATCGGAGCAGCGATTTAATACATAATAATATTCTTCTTTATGTTTTTCTATACATCGGTCAATAGCAATATATTTTGAAACAAAAGATATTACATTGGATGTAGAATGTAATAGACTCATTAGAAACATAGCTCTACCTAATCTACCATTACCATCCTGAAAAGGATGTATTGCTAGAAATCTATATACTAATTCTGCTGTAATAGCTATAGACCAAGGAGAGAAGAACATGGAGTTATTATACCATTTAATTAGGTCGTGCATGGCAGCGGATGTAATAGGTCCTGGATCTGCTGTTTTAAAAATAACCCTTTCTTCATTCGTAAACTTATTTTTTTCAATTACTGAATTAGACTGAATTTTATATTTTCCAGCATATGGAATTGCTTTTTTATAAGGTGACATAAGTTCATAATGCAAAGCTCTGAGATCATTTTCTTTTAGAGGAAAAAAATCAAAAGGATTAGCATAAATTAATAACAACATAGCTCGACAGCCTGCTACTTCTTCTATGCTTCTTTCTCTATCTTTAGATAACTTATTGTTTATAAGAGTTCTATTACGGTTAAAAGCAGTAAGCTTTCCATCTATAGTTAGAATTGTGTCAATCCAGTTCACTTCAATATCTGTCAGCAATGCATTTTCAATACGAGTAGATGCTCCTATCGTGCTAACTCTAGCATATTTATGAAGCGCATCTAATTCTTCGATATTGCAATTTTTTAAGATTGCAAATTTATCAGCAAATTGATTATTTAAATTTGCTAAATCTTGAATTAAATCATCAGTTAATAAAAAGGAAAGTGGCATTCTAATAATCAAGCAAATATAAACAAGTATGTGCAAGTATAATAATACTATTATTGCACATTAATGTCAAATATTTTAACTATCCGAAAAGGATCGTTTTTGAACAGGGCTTGTTTCTATGTTCAAAAGTTATATTGACATAATTAAGAACATAGCTAATATTTAGTACAGCCTTTTCAATACATTTTATACCGAGTTATGTCCCGCACTTTTGCTTACGTTAGAGTTTCGACAACAGAACAAAATTCTGAAAATCAAATAAAAGAAATAGAAGACGCAGGATTTAAAGTTGAACCACATCGTATAATCTCAGAAACTATATCCGGTTCCATGCCTACCGCACGCCGTAAGGGCTTTATTCGCCTGTTGGATAAAATTGAAAGTAAGGATATCTTGGTCGTTACCAAGCTTGATAGACTAGGACGTGATGCTATAGATGTAAGTGCAACTGTAGCCAAACTTGAAAAAGCTGGAATCAAAGTCCATTGTTTGGCTCTTGGAGGAGTCGATCTTACCAGTTCATCTGGAAAAATGACTATGGGAGTAATTAATGCTGTTGCAGAGTTTGAACGTAATTTGTTAATTGAACGTACACAATCTGGGCTTACTAGAGCTAAGTCACAAGGAAAGACTCTTGGACGACCAAAAGTGTTTTTAGAGTCGCAAAGACAGGAAGTTATAAATCAATTAGAGGAAGGAAAAACTGTAGCTGCAATAGCAAGAAATTTTAATACAAGCCGGCAAACTATTATGCGTATTAGGAATATTATTAATAATTAATGCATAACTATAGTACATTATGTTCCTTATAAAATGGCTAATGTATTTTTGCTGTGCAAATTCTATTAAATAAGTTAATATGTGGTATACAATTTAAATTTTATTAGCATCTAATATGTCACTTAAACCTGAACAAATAAATTTAATATCTCTGATCGATCAAAAGGTAAAAGATATTTTGTCAAGTGGCGGTAATGAAATATCGGTAATGATTTCATTATTAGAAGAAATGCCTCAAATTAAAACCATTATCGATTCTGCCGATAAAGAAGAGTTGAATAAATATTGTGATTCTTATGACGGATTTTATCGATATATGAAGATACTGGAAAATACCGCCGGTGCCATTGCTAACGGAAGTATAAAAGTTTGACAATGATTCAGGGTTATTAATTTTTTGTTATGTAAGCAGGTTAAGAGCGTTACAAATCATGGATATAGTTGAGGCGGTCAGGGCGGCTTTTGAAGGGAAACGAATAAGACGCAAAGAGTGGTTTTTTATAGATAGTGAAAGATGTGTCTATATATACGGTTACCGGGGTATCGATGATAAAATAACATATTTGCTCGAGCATACCGAGGGAAGTAAGGAAGAAAGATCTGCAAGTTTTTCAGGTGCAGATGTGTTAGCAAAAGACTGGGAGGTAGTGCTCTAAAGGTAGAAATTGCTGAATTCGGGTATATTAACAATATATTAATCTAAGATTGACAGCTATTTTGCATGTTAAACTTATAGCTTTATTTGCTTCTGCCAAGAACGTCTAACATTATGATATATGTGTTGCATACTGCTTAAAAACGATTTTCTTTTATGCCAAAATGGTGGGTTTATCCCCGTTTTCTTAATCAAAACGGCGGGGATTTTAACTATTAAACTTGTTTTAAGTTTCTGATGAGGGTTACCCCAGAAATTTTTAAGTTCTATTTTACCTGTGACTTCGGTAGGAGTTAAAGAACTATTAACAAAATTTGATGAAATAATATATTTTTTTATTTTTTGAGATAATAATTTCTCTTCTATTCCTCTAAGTTCAAATAATAACAAAGGGTTATAATCAATTTCTTCCGCAATCTTTAAATATAATCCTGCTATATGCTTACAAGGGTTTTCCCAATCCGGACATGAACAGGAGGTGTCTATATCTTTACTGCTTTGCGGTAAGATATTAGAGATACCGGAAGGTAATTCTCTTGTCACTAGTTTGGCAAGTAATAATGGATCATTTTCAATATTGTTAATTATCGATTCAGCATTAGATAATTTTGAGAAAACAATTTTACTTTTGTAATACGGAACTTTATAAACTCCAAAATATGGATTTATATTACCCATCATGGTAGCTGATACTTGATTTTGGTTCTGTTGATAGTTAGATAGCCTGTTTGCCGTCCGGTATGCACTTCCACGCTTCAACCTTCCTTCTTCTATAAAGGACTTTAAAGCTTCTAGAAACTTTTCTCCCCACCACGTTTTATTATTCACCTGAGAGAGCCTCCTGTCTTAATTTTATTAAATCCATAAAAGTTTGGGTATTAAGATCTTTAAGCCATGAAGAATCATCGCTAAGTATTGATTCGGACAAAGTAATTTTATCCGCAATGATTTGATCTATTGTTTCTTCCAAGGTACCTTGGGTAATAAATTTATGTACTAAAACTTTTTTCTGCTGTCCGATACGAAAAGCTCTGTCGGTTGCCTGATTCTCAACCGCAGGATTCCACCATCTATCAAAGTGGATTACTTGACTCGCTTTTGTTAAGGTGATACCAACGCCTCCCGCTTTTAATGATAAAATAAATATTGACGGTGGGGTAGTTTCGTCCTGAAACTCTTCGATCATGGCATCTCTTGCAGTTCTGCTAATAGATCCGTGTAATAAATAGGTATTATATTTTAGAGCAAAAAATTTATTTATGGTTTCACAAATTTCTTTATATTGAGAAAAAACTAAAATACTTTCTTTGTTTTCTATAGCTTCATCAATTATTGAATCAAGTCGTTGCAGTTTTAACGATCTTTTTGCGGCAAATTCGCTGTTATCTTGTAAATATTGCATCGGGTGATTACAAATTTGCTTCAATCTAGTTAAACTTGATAGCATATCCGCGCTAGCAAATTCTCCGTTTTTAATTTTATCGCTTATTTGATTAACTACCGCCTGATACAATGAAGCTTGCTCTTTAGTTAACTGACAATAAACTTTTTGTTCAATTTTATCAGGTAATTCGGATATAATAGATTTATCGGTTTTGAGTCTACGTAATATAAACGGTTCTATAAGACGTTTTAGCCGCGGTCTATTTTCCGGTTCCCCATGAAATTGTCGCTTGAATATTTTTAAATCACCTAAATAATCTCTATTTAGAAAGTTAAATATTGACCAAAGATCAACTACGCTATTTTCTATAGGCGTGCCGGTGAGCGCAACATAGTGCTTAGCTTTCAAAGCAAATAAGGATTTACTTTGTTGAGCCTTGGGATTCTTTATATTTTGTGCTTCGTCGAGGATGATTCTATGCCACTTTATGTCGGTAAAAAGTTTATAATTTTTACGAAGCATGGTAAATGTCGTCAGTACTACATCATACTCGGTAAGATTCTGATCTTTACCTTTAGAGTGGTAAGTGCATATTGAAATATGCGGAGCAAATCTCGCGAATTCTCTTTCCCAGTTACCGATTACCGAAGTAGGAACAACCAAAAGGTTATTTCCCGCATTTTGGGTTGCGGCTATATGTGCAATAATCTGAACAGTTTTGCCAAGACCCATATCATCGGCTAGACATGGGTTTAGTCCAATTTGTTCCATATACCTTATCCAAGAAAAACCTTGTTGTTGATAAGGTCTAAGCGTCCCTTGAAATGTGCCGGGAGTATCCAGTATGGTAAAATTTTGCTTGCTATACAAAGACATAAGGAATTGATCGGTATTGTGGTCAAATTCAATATCCGGATGAGAGGCTTTATTAAGTAATTGAAAAATATTTAGATCTTCTACTTGATTGTTCTTCCAGAAATCAAGTATACGATCCATATGTGCCAAATCAAGTTGCACCCATTCTCCCCTAAATTGTACTAGCTCTTCTTTATTAGCAATCAATTGTTTCCATTCTTCTACGGTAATATCTTGTCCGTTTAGCGATAATGAGTATTCAAATGATAAAATACCTTCAAGGGTAAAATAGCTATTTTCATTTTGTGATGAAATTCTGGTTTTTTTATGTTTGAGCTTTAATTTAGCCGTATTATATCCTTTCGGCGTATACCAAGAAGGTATAATTACGGTAAAGCCGGACTGTTGTAAGGTCCAAGCCGTTTCTTTTAAAAAAAATCTAGCATCTTCCTGTGTCAATTTAAACGGTATAACCCTATCTTCATTAAATGCACGTTCAAGGTCAGGATAAATACGCATTGCTAAACCCAAATCACTTAAGCAATCGTGCCATCTATTATTAATAATTTCATATTTAGACTGATCTTTATCACTCTTTTTGAGAACAGCAAGACTCCATTGAGAATCCCTATTCTCGGGCGCTTCAAGTTTAATACATATGTTATGCTTATTGTGGTCTAATGCAGACTTCCAAGTTAGCCAATGCTCCTTATCTAAATCTGAGAATTTCTTTGTTTTTGAATTAAAAAAACTTTCTAAAAAAGTACCGGAAATAATTCTGTTCTGGTCATTAGATAAGTATGTTGTTTTGACAAGATTTGTAACCGTATGGTCAAAAAAATGCCGTAATAATCCAATGTTGCTATAACAATTATTATCTATATAGCGACATATCTCGGGCATTTGCTTAGCTAACAGTTCTAAGTCTGGATGATACGTAGTCCAAACAGGTTCGTTATTTTGGTTAATGCTAGGTATATATAATTCATGTTCTAGAATTTCAGAAACCACATCGATTATTTGTTGCCAATACACAAAGTCCGGTGCAAAGCGCAAGCTTTCTGCAGAAAAAATATTTTTAATTATAGAAGGATTAACATATAAACAGCCGACTTGATGGTATTGCCAATCTAGTTTATCAGGTGTATCTAAATTATATTCTCGTGCTATTAGGGGTGAAGCAACAGCTGCCGTATTGTGCGTAGGGAGTAGAATATTAACTTTTCCTACTATACCTGAAGCTAATTGTTTATTAGGAGCGTAAATTTTATCTTTTGTTTCAATCCAAAGACCTATTTGGTTTTTTGTGGGATGCCATATTCCGTGTAATACTTCCATCGGCGCTAAAAACTAATCGCGTGAATTAAGAGGTATTTTCCCATAAAGTGCGTAGCTTGCAAGAATTTTTCTAAAATATGCTATCGGTAGTGTAGCATAAGTAGTTTTATAACAACAACCTATTATATATTATGCGATACTTTAAAATAGACCGGATTTTGGTAGTCTACGTGAGGTATACTTATAGTGAACTCATAATTTTTAGTTTTTGATTTCAGGAATATGACTAAAAGCTACTATCTGCTCAGAAACATATGTTTTTGTAGCGACACCGATAGATACTGAATTTATACCCATTCTTTTATTAATAGCATCTAATACTTCCGATAATTTTTGATTTTTTTTCTGTTTACTAAAATCTTCAAAGGTTAGCTGTTTTGATCCAGTCTGTAGATTATAAAAGCTTATTCCAACTTTTTTAATTCTTATCTGCTTTATATCTAGATTGGTAAATATTTTATCCCATAATTTAATAATATGCTTAAGGATGGTACTACTATCGCTTGATAATTCTATCTTAAGACTTTCTTTGATAGAGTTCCCTGATTTAAGACCGACGGTAAGTAATATGCAAGTTGTATATAATTCCTTAGCTCTCAATCTACTTGCTGCCTTTTGCACAAGGTTTATCAAAACATTTCTGGCATGTTGTATATGCTGTTGTTCCGATCCTAGAACCTTACTATGCCCGATCGTACTGTTTCTCGTTTCTTCTAAAGGTAAGTCAGCTCCTCTTATTAAAGACCATACTTTTTCTCCCCAAACATTTCCCCATAAGGCTTTTAATCTGGGTCTATCAAGGAAGCATAGCTGTTTTATAGATGTTATGCCGTTTTTTATAAGCCGCTCTTCTGTTTTTGAACCAATGCCCGGCAATGATTTTAAATTTAACGAATAAAGTTTATTGGGCAATTCAGATGGATTAATAACCGATAAACAATCGGGCTTTTGCATATTTGATGCAATCTTTGCTAAATATCGATTAGGAGCTATTCCTATGGAAGATGTAATATAATCGCCGACATTATCACGTATGGCCTTTTTTATTATCTTTGCTATGGATACCGCTTCTTCCTCTAGGCAATATTTACCCGTCAGGCGACATGCTCCCTCATCTATGGAAAATATGTGATCAACATGCAAGTAGCGATCTACTTCGTTAAATATTTTGTGATGGTATTCAACATACAGATTGTGCCTTTCCTTTATACAAATAAGTTCAGGGCAGAGTTTTTTAGCTTGATAGATTCTTGTCCCCGTGGTAATCCCTTTAAGTTTTGCTTCCTGGCTTGCGGCAATGGCACAAGTGCTATCTGACAATAAAGGCACGATTGCAACAGGTTTATTTCTTAAATCTGGGTTGACCTGCTGCTCTATTGTAGCAAAGTAGCTATTAATATCTATATAAAGCCAGTTTAGTTTATTTTCTATACAAAATGGCATACAAACTCTTTAATAGGAACAGGAGCATCCGGGATACTTTTAATGGAACGATTTATTCTTAAAATGATAATTCATAGTCTCAATTATTTCTTCTTTCGTAGGAGCTATTTCTTTTTTTAAAGTTAATAGTTTTTGTGATGTTTTTTTCAAGACTTAAAAAGTAGCCGGGATGTTAACATAGTAATTGTTCTAAGTAGTAACCTGCAAGGTTTTTGGGGTTCTTTTAGTAATTACCCCATGTACTCTTACACCGCTTGAATCAACAAAGGATACTATATCTCCTACCTGAAAATTAATAGCTGCTTTTTTAAAATCTACATCTGTGTGAGTTTTAATAAGAGACACAACGACCTGATTTAAAATCATTAATTCTTGTTTTGTTAAATCATTTATTAACTTGAGAACTTTTGCTAGTTTTACATCCATGTTATCTATAAGAGCTTAAACATTTAATCTCCTTACTATACTAAGCTTATATCAATTGCTGATATTTTGCCTTGGTGAGATTCTGTGTTATATTTAATTTTTTGCCCTTCATTTAAATCTCTTAACCCGGCTTGCTCTAATGCTGATATATGTATAAATACATCACGTGATTTGTCATTTGGTTCTACAAAACCGTATCCCTTTGTTGAATTAAACCATTTTACCGTTCCTATATGCATAATATTCTCTTTTATTGATTTTAAAAATTTATCTTAGCTTGTTTTGTTTAGAATTACTTGTTATTTTGGATTAACAGCATCCTTTAGTTTTTGTCCTGCCTTGAATTTGGGTTGGTTATAAGCCGGTATTTGTAGAGGTTCTTGAGTTTTAGGATTGCGTCCTGTCCTAGCTGCAACTTGACCTATACTAAAATTACCGAAACCAACGAGTGATATTTCTTTACCTTGTCCGATTGCATCAATTACTGAAGAAGTAAATGTATCAATTGCCTTCTCAGCTTCTACTTTTGTACACTTATGTTGGTCTGCGATATGAGTGATAAATTCTGATTTATTCATGGGTTAAACCTTTAATTAGTTAATTAATAATTATTACATATAGTATTAGGCACGGTTAGCGATAATTACATATTTTTCTGTAATATGTTTCTGATTGTTAATCATATGGATCTCTTAATTCCTTTAATATTCTTGTCTCTTTCGTTTTAGCCAGTATTTCTTGAAATCTCCTTACAGGATTTTCAATTTCTCGAAAGATAGAATTGTCAATCGATACCTTCTTTGGGTTCTCTTTTCCTATACTGTTTTTATTTAATGATCTTTGTCCATTTTTGTGTATATTAGAAAGCTTATAATGCTTTATATAATTATTTAAAACATACTCAGATACTTTCAATTCTTGGTATACTTCTCTTTTAAGTTTACTGCTATTTAAAAGCTTCTGTATTTCACTGGGTTTGTAGTTTTGTTTAAGGTACTTAAGATCACGTAGGGTTTTTCCTCTCATATCTTTTCAAGCTTTACTTTTTAGCTTTGCTATTTCCTCTAAACTAAGTCCTGTTACGGAAGAAATCAGTTTATCATCCAGCTTCTGGTTTATCATATTAATTGCTGTCTTAATCAAAATGGGATGTGCATCGTTACTCATGGTCATTTTAACTTTTCTATTTCTTTAACAGTTAAACCGGTAATTTTAGATATTTTTTCAATAGTATTTCCGTCTAATAGCATAGCCCTGGCTATTTCCATTTTCTCCTCAGTTTTACCCTTCTCAATACCTCTAGCTTCTGCAGCTGCTAATTCGTCCCTGTCGCTATAAAGCTTCTTCTGGTAATAAGAGTAGTTTGCCCTCTCTTCAGGAGTCATTTTTAGTATACTAAGCTTTTCTGCTACCTGAACCATATAAGGAGAATGATAGTTTTTAGGTATTTCGTCATATTTCATGACATGTAGCCAGTCATCTATTTCTCTTTCTAAACGGTCATTAAATTGCGGTATCGATATATAAAAATATTCAGGTAGAATATCGGTTGCATCAAATATTTCTCCTGTTTGCTGATTTTTAATATGAACGGATAGTTTCTCATTAGTCTCTATTTCATGAATAATAGTTTTGCCGTGATAAATGGCTCCGTTACCGATCGGAAAATAGAGCAGGGAGATATGGAATATTTTTATTATTTGGGTATAATCTTCCCTTTGGGCTAAATTGTCAACTATCAGTCTCGAAGTATTAAATAGTGATTTATGAATAAAAGAATCTTTAACGTTACGTTCAATCTCGATAATGTATTTATGGTGATCTTCGTCTTCAACGATTAAATCAGCTAGACTTCTTTTGCTTTTACTATCCTCTTTATTACTCTCACTCTCAAGTAAGGCAACTATTTTAACGTCTTTATAGCCTTTTGTTTTAAGCAGAGCTGAAATAAAGCCTTCTACTACGGCATAATCACCTTTATCTCTTAATAGATATTTAATCCCATAATCAAAGGATACCAAAGGTTTATCGTTGCTCATAATAATACTTTGCTTTTTTACTTACGTCTTGCCTAACGAACATTATACCATAAAACCCTTGGAACTTCCATAGTTTTATTGGTGTTTAAGGGTTTTTATAACAATTATCGCTATTAGTTTTATTTTGAAGTGCTACAAAGCTACATTCCAAATAATCTGTATCTTTTGTAAATAAGCAAATAAAGCAGATTCTGTTAAATTACCTTGATCTAAAATTTCATAAGCTTTCGTTAAAAGATTAAGTTCTCTAGGAGTAACAGTTTGTTGTTCTTGATTTTGTTTATATCTACTATGCGCAGATTCACCGTTTTCAGCTATATTGTGCATTTCCCTAGTGCGTATTTGTATTTCAACAGGTAATCCGTATGAACCTAAAAGAATAACAGTATGGAGGGATCGATAACCATTAGTCTTTGGCTTGTCAATATAATCTCTATACTTTTCTGGTATTACCTTGTAAATTTCCTGAATAAGTTTTAGCGCTGTATAGCATTCGCCTTCTTCCTTTACTATAATTCTAAAGCCAACAATGTCAGTTAGTTCTTTAAGCTTAACTGATTTTCTAGTTAATTTTTGTAAAATGGAATAGGGGTCTTTAACTCTACAGGAAATCTCTGCTGTTATACCGAGAGCTTTTAATTGATTATAAATTAAGTTAATTTCTTGGTTATACGAAAAGTCTTTTGGTTGGTTATCCATTTTAAGCTTATTCGGCTAGGTTTAACTAGGAGCCTAAATCTATCAAAGGTGGTTAAGCCTGTCAACGCCCCTGTAAATGGGATATATATACCGTAATACTATGAGCATGTCCGTAGCAAGTATTATCTTACCTATGTAAAACCCGTAAACTCATCTTTTATACGATACCCTACTTTACCTATGGAAATCATCGTTGTAAGTATTGTCCTAATTAAAATTAAATGTTGTGCCATTTTCTAATCTATTAATACTTAATTTGTAACATTAAAGAAAATAATTTAATAAATATTCATAATTTACTTATATTTCGACTAATATGGGGTTATTATATAATTGTAGTTAATTAATTCTTAAATTATGGATTATTCAGTACCTTGTAATTATTCAATCAGATTAATAGAAAAATTGAAGTCGTTAGATACTAAAAATGTACTGGACTTTGAGATAATAAACAAAGCAGTTTATTGGGCTAGGAAATATCATGGTGATCAAAAAAGGAAGTCAGGCGAGTTATATTACACTCACCCTCTAGAAGTAGCTTATATGGTTTCTGATTATAATCTGAAAACTAATGTAATAGTAGCTAGTATATTGCATGATATTATCGAAGATACGGAAGTTACTGTAGAGATGATACAGAGTACTTTTGGACATAGAATAGCTGAAATGGTAGACAGGCTTACCCGTGATAGACCAGATGGTACTAAGCTAAGTATAAAAGAAATAATTAATGGTGCTTATCAACTAAAAGATAGGGAAGTACTACTAATAAAGCTATTTGATAGATTGCATAATATACAGACTATAGAAAGTGTGGGTGCTGGAAAAGCAAAACAAACTATAAACGAAACAGTAAAACAGTTTATAACTCTTAGTATTTTTCTGGGGGAAGGAAGATTAGAAATATTAATAGCAGAGAATATAACCAGGATATGTCGTAGAGAACTACCTAGTACACAAGATTTAAAAGATTGTCATGAGACGGTTAGGGATAATTTCCTACTTCCTTCTCTAGCTTCACAAAGTAAAATATCCCAAATCCATAACCTATTGTTACGGGTAGCATAATTAATAACATTCCCCAATTACCAAAATATTTTTCGCTATAGATTAGTCCAAAGGATGTAGCAATGTGCATAAAGACACGAGAAAAAGCGTATGTAAATCCAGCATATGAGAAACGCTTAAAAATTGGAAAATAACTATAAAAAATAGGGGTAGCTGGATTAGTGCTAAGCACAAATAACACTAAAAATGCTTGTACCAAGAGTAGGCCAGTTGAATCAACAAGATTAAAAATAATATAAGGGCAGAATAAAATGAACGGAATGAATACTATGACTTTAAACTTTAATATTTTTAGGGGATGTATTTTATAACTAAGATACAATAATGCTATATACCCCAATAAACCTGTTATTGATACGATAAAATTTTGTTGTATCACTTGTTCAGCTGTAAAAGCAAATGAGTTTTTAAGAATATTGGCACAGTAGACGTATGTAAAATAAAAACATGTTGGCCAACCACATTGAATAAAAAAGAAAGCTACAGCTGTACGTATATCAACTTTTGTATTTAAAATAGGGTCATTTAGGCTATTAATATCCTCAACATTAGTTTTTGTTAAAATAGCTTTTAGCCTACGTTTTGCATCAGCAAAATCTGTTGTCTCCTTAAGTGCTGTTCTAGCTACACCTCCAACCACAGCAATACCTGCGCCAACCCAAAAAGCTATACGCCAATTAACCTCAAATTTAGTTGCAACAAATGCCATACCTAAAGCAGCTGTTCCCCCTAACATGGAAGCAATGGCAATTAACATAACCATTGGATATTGTTTGGGAGGTTTTATAAATTCTGTTAAATAAATCTCTGCGCCTACTATTTCTCCCATAGAAGATAAACCTTGTAACATACGGCATAATGTAACTAGCCATGCAGCAGTAATACCTATTTGTTCATATGTAGGAAGAGTAGCCATAATTATACAGGAAATAGACATTAAAAAAGTAGTTATAACAACAGTCGCTTTTCTTCCTATCTTATCTCCAATATAACCAAATATTAAAGCCCCAAAAGGCCTTAATACAAATACAGAACAAAATGCAAATGCTGATAATAAAGAAGCAGTGAACGGGTCAGTTTTAGGAAAAAACAACTCGTTAAGCAGTACCGCCATATGGACATAGAGCATTAAATCAAAATATTCCAAAAATGTGCCTATAGATAATAATCCTACTGCTTCTTTCTGTTCTCTTGTAAGGCTTTGCTGTTCTGATACTTTCATTTAAGAGTAATGGTTATTTTATAAACATTCTCCAATTAAAACAGCTATTTAGACTACTTTTCAAGTGTTTATTAAATAATTATTGAGGTAACTTGTGATTTTAATTTGTATTGTTTAATACAGGGTACAATTTCTTGTTAATCTTATTTAGATACTTTAAGTCTGAGTATCAGTATCGACTGGTTTATACTATCGTTTGTATTTTGCTCAAGCTGCACCATATATCATTTAGCTGATACTGGTAGTTTTTCCCCTTATTTCCAAGGTTTCTGCTTATTATTTTCTCTTGCAGCTTTTTTATTTTGCCACTCTTTAAGAGATTTTCTAGCTATTTCAGCGTGTTCGGGAGTAACGTTTTCAACTTCTTCGCCTTGTAAATTAATTCTATTACTACCTGCGGATTGCATGGCTTCTTTATATGCTACGCTACGAGTATACTTAGCAAGAAAACTTCTTACTACCTTTTGAGTTATCTGCTTTTCTTCCGGTTTTTTGGCTTCCTCCGCTATTATTGCCTTATCAATACCGATAGCAAGCGGCTTGGGTGTTTCATTAAAACAATTAGGATATAGTTTACTAAAATAAGAGAAATGCTGCTTGTAAAAAGTAATGGCCTGCTCTTTCTGTTGTTTATGCAATTCAATTGTTTTGCAGTTTTTCTCTAATTTTTCTTGGTTAGGTTTAAACTTATTCCGTCTGTTAGTCTTATTATTATCCACTTTTACTTTAGTATTATCGGTCTTAGGTAATTCACTTTTTATTGTACCTGATTTTCCTGCTAATTGTTGCAATTTGTTTTGTATCTCGGGGGATAACTTGTTGCCAAGACTTAATGTAGATTCTTCACTCATGCGGCTTCTGTCTTTATATTATTTTTAACAAGTTTATACTGTCCGCTTGTGTTATTTTCAAGCCATTTTCCCAGTTCATCCAGTGAGACATTTCTTTCAGTTGAATAGAGCCAGTTCAAAAGCATATTTTTGGGTATTGTAAAATCCTTATTGTTCATGGTAAAACAGTCCTGTTTGGTTAGTGAAACTATATATTTATAGACGAGAGGGGATTTTATAAGTAGGTTACTAACCATATATCTTACACCCTCGAGCAAAGCGAATTTTAGTAATTTTACCGAGATTAATGTTAAAATCCAAGTCGTTTTTACAGAAAATAAATCTGTGTCCTCCTCTCTTACTGTCAAAAGAACCCCAATAACAAGTTATAATCAGACCTAAAATAAACAATTATTTTGTGCGATTTGGTTTATTAATTGTTGTGCTTTTTGGGTTACCTTTTATTTATAAATGTATAGAATAATTCTTACACATTGTTAGTAAAAGTTAACCCTACAGTATTCAAAAAATGCTCTAAAAGTGGTTTTAGTAATTTCTTATATTCCGTTTCGTTTATGTGAAGCTTTGGCAAATTACAAAATTAGTATCATCAATATTATTACTATAGTCTCTTTCTATAGTAATAATAATTAATAGATAATAAGCTCATTGACATTATTCTAGCTACTTGGATTGGTGCAGGTGTATTTTCGATGAATATAATTTGAAGCTATTATGATAATCCAACGTTTAATTTGTGATGGGGTGCAAAGTAATTCTATATAAGTAGAGATATCGAGCCCATGTTTGGCAAAATTTACGGTTTAGGGAAATCATCGCTTAGATAAAGGTGCGGTAGCCTTTTTTTGGCACTTACTTTTGGTACAATAAAAACCCTCACTAGTTTCGAATGCAAAATCCTCCATGGTATTGGATTCGAATTCGCAATTAATACATCTTATTGTTATTTTCGGAGCATTCGATAATTTTTCAAAATTAAAATCATTTGTAGCAAAATATACATAATTTTCTATAGAATATTCGTCTTTACATTTTTTACATTCTTGCCACTTACCTTTATGGTTTGAGTAGTAATGAGTTGAACAAAGAGTATATCTTCTGTGATTTCTATGACAGCTATTTGTAGCAAATGAAAATAAGACATATTTGTCTTCATCATCACATATAAAGTTATTACAACACTTAGTTTTTGTTAAGTTTTTTGTTGCTCCGCATAAACCGCAAGATTTTTTTTTAATTTTTACCATATTTATGATATTTATTAATTTCCATAGGCTATTTAAAGTCTACTCTAAATATTATATCCCTAAAAATTCTTTTCTTGCTTTTCTAGTAGGAAATAGCGTTTTTAGAAAAAAGCAGTCTTTTTCTTCTTCTATAAATGGAACAGCATATACTTCTTCTAATACACGGACATATAAAATTTTCTGATCAGGATATTTTAATTCATTAGGATGTTTTCTAATATCTAATATATTTCCTTCAGAAATAGCTTGAATTATTTCTTCAAAACCAATCCCTCTCGTTTCTAGTAATTGAGAATTTTTCTCGTAGTTATATTTAAAATTCATCTTACTAATAATAAATTAAATCTTAGAGGCATCATGATGAATTAGCATATTAATATAAGTCTGATATGCTAAACCCATTTTTGAAGCTTTAAGTTTAATTGCTTCAAGATCATGATTTGCAACTCTTATAGTAATAGATTTTTTGCTTTTTAAGTGCTTAGTAGCAGCTGTTTTTAAATTATCTAATAAAGATTTAGTCTTTATACTTTTTTGAGTATCAAAACTATCTTCAATATCTTGTTCATATTTATCTAATATTGTGTTCATTATTTGATATACTGATTAATTATTAACATTAGTACAACGTACCATATTTGTACATACTATGTCAATACTTATTGATAAGTTAACTTTACAAATCCTTAATAAAATTAAGGGTAGATGTAGTAAATTCTATGATTAATTAACAGTTTGTTAATTGCTGGGTGGTGCACTTCAATCTTGAATCCGGCCAAGTACTCAAAAAATATTCCTATGACAAAAGACCTTTAAATGCAAATCACATTATACATTATTTAGTAAATTAATACCTTACTACAAACCGATAGATATTCAATAAGCAAAAATACGTTTTAGTAGCTTCATCTTTTTAAAAATTCAAGTGTACGCTTACCGCCGCTTTGCAAGCGCACTGGAGTTTTTAAAAAGCTTACGCTTTATGCCTCCTAAAGAAAGGAAAGCTTTTGCTTTCCATCTGTAGTGGATACTACGGGTTTTATTAACTTATAATTTAGAGTATACAACATGACTAGATATTTTAATAGTGGGATTTATGAAGATGCATTTTATACAAAACATCAAATAGACTTGCATAATGACTGCGATGTTTACGAAAATATAGAATATGACCGCCAGTCACTGGCAGAATATCATAAAGATGACCTTTATTTTTCCTATAGTGATGATAACGATAAGTGGGAACAGGAAATAGACGAGCTGTTCTGGGATGCCTTAAGCCATTGGACTATATACTTTGAGCCCCTTGTTTTTGATGAAGAAATAGCTTTAAAGTGTGGCCTTACTCCATTCATCTATAAGGGCAAAAATCTTCTTGCTCTATCAGGATGCGGTATGGATTTATCTCCTAGACTTGATGCTTATCAAGCTTTATCTCATAAAACAATTGACCGAAATAGTAGGCTCTTTTCTAATGCTAATCGACCAGGAAAATACTTTGAATATGTAGTAGGTAAAGAATTAGCCGAAGAAGTGTTAAAAGCTATTTCTTAAAGTCCGTTAGGGCGTGTAAGTTAAAAACCTATACGCCCTATATATAGCCGCCATTTTAGTTAGCAGGTATTTCAGTCAGTAGTTAAAAAGCACCGTGGACAAGGCTTTTTAATATTCATGGTTTAGGATTAGCAGTTTAGTATTGGTATCAGATTAATCGTCACTTCTTCTGATACCAAAAAAATGCAGCAGCATAATAAAGAGATTGATAAAGTCCAGATATAAGGTAAGTGCGCCGTATATTGCAATATTACCTGCTCTTGCGGTATTACCGTTCATGGCATAGTAAATGGACTTGAGCTTTTGAGTATCCCAAGCGGTAAGCACGGTAAATATTCCAACCCCGATAAAAGAAACGGCAAAATCCAGAGCAGCAGAACGAAGAAATAAATTAATCAGACTGGCAATAACCAGACCTATCAAGCCCATATAAGCAAATGAGCCAGCAGCAGTTAAATCCTTTTTGGTAGTATGACCGTATATACTCATTGCGCCAAAAGTAGAAGCAGTAATAAAAAATGTTTTAGCTATACTTGCACTGGTATAAACAAGAAATATAGAGCCAAGAGATAAGCCGTTAAGGGCGGCAAATATACCAAGATGAAGCATAGCCTGTGCTCTGTCCATGTCCATTAACTTGCGACTGAAGAAAAAGATATAAATCAGCGGAGCAAACATCACCACGTAAGCAAGAGGGGTAGAAAACAGCATCATCGCTATTTGACTGCTACTACCGATTATGTAGGCTACTAGGGCAGATATACCAAGTGCCATGGACATATTCTGGTAAATGGAGAGCATATATGCTCTTAAACCCTGGTCATAATAAGTGTTTGCTTCTCTTGTAAAGCTATAATTATTGTATTTCATAGTATTTTGTTTCTGCTTTGTTACTTAATATATTAATCAACATATATTATAGCACAAATCCACTGTACTTACAAATCCTTGCTAATAATCCAAACCGGAAAAAATAGGTTATTTAAGCCTGAGTCCTCTAGTTAGTCACGATTAACTGCAAGTTATATTTTATGGAATAATCAGCATCTTGAGATGTGTTCAAATTAGCAACATAAAAGATTTAATACGCTGTTCTGATTATCTACTCCCAAATTGATTAGCTTAAATTTTATAAAAAATCAAGGGCAAGCGGTTGCCGTCCAAAGGCCGGCCCTTGATTTTCCATAAAGCTTTAAGCTTTTGCCTCTTAAAGAACGAATGCACAAGGTGTGCATTCATAAGGAACTAGTCCTTATTGTCAATGTTAACAATTTATTTTAAGAGGTAAAAATGCCGGACTTTTTTAAGAAACATTATATAAATGACATACTATTCTACGAACCTAAAATCTTCAACGAAAAAGTAGCTTTATCCTGTCGTTTGTTTCCGTTTACAAAGCAAAAGCTCCAGTTACTTGCGGTTATGGATATAATAGTTGGCGAAGAAGAAATAAAGAAAAGACTAAAAAAATATGCCGCTATTGTTTCCGGAGCAGAAAGAGCAGGGCAGAACCTTGAGGTATTAAAAAGCCTGACAAAAAAGGAAAATATCACGCCTGAAACTTTGAAGAATTATAGTGGTTGGGGAGGGCTTAAGGATGCAATATCTAACCCCGATATATATAAGGAATTAAAAAGTCAGTTAAGCGATGATGAAATTGATTCTATCAAGCGTACTTTAAGTAGTGCTTATTATACTCCGGAGTTACTGGTAAAATTCATGTGGACGGCATTATTGCGCATGGGTTTTAGATATGGCAATATATTGGAGCCGGCCGTAGGTACAGGCATATTTTTTGACCATATGCCGCCAATAATACGTCAGTGGAGTGATCTTGATGCAGTAGAAATTGACAGGATTACCTGCAATATTCTAGTGAATAAACACCCTGATGTTCATTTAACCTGTTCCGGTTTTGAAAAGGTTCATTATGGTAAGAAAAGGTATGATTTAATTATATCTAATCCCCCATACGGCAAGGAAGTAATAAATGATATGTTCAATCCTGATCTATCACATCTAATAATCCATCATTGGTTTGTGGCCAAATGTGCAAGAATATTGAAAGATAAAGGGATAATAGCAATGGTTTTACCCCAGTTTTTCCTTGATAATGTCAAAGACCATGCAAGAGACATTATTAACGATGCCGGGGTAGGAATGATAGCTGCTTATAGACTTCCTGATAACCTTTTTAGTAATGCTAAAGTAACGGTTGATATAGTATTTCTGCAAAAGGCCGAAACTAATATCAAGTGGTTGAATACCGGAAAAATAACGATTGGTAATGATACGAAACCGCTTAACGAGTATTTTATTAATAATCCTGAGCATATATTAGGGGAGTTACAGGTAGTTCCTATGTACAATAGAACCGGAATAACCTGTAAAGAAAAAGGCAACCTCAGAGATCACCTTTATGATGCCTGTTTAAAAATTACCAGACTAACCTAGAACTATAAAGCTTGTACCTGCTACTTCCACTAGCGGGTATAAGCTCCTTTTACAATAATTCCTTCGGATAATCAAGCAGTTTAAGCGAGTTCTGCAAATGGATTAGTATCATCTTTTAACAACATTTGTATATTAACAATAACCTCAGAGATTATTTTCATGTTTTCCGGTGTTAAAGGATTATGTGCGATATCTCTCAAATGCTGCACATCGTAATTCAAATTTTTAGACACTATAATATCCAAATATTTAAAATATAACGGTGCAAGGGGATGTTCTGCAAAATTATTGTACGTCTTGTCGTAATCTAAATTTACCATAAAACCTCACAAAATTAGTTGGTAACAAGTTTTAAAAATTTTTTATAAATGTTGTTAAGCTCCTCAGCAGTGATGAACAATGAATCAACTAAAGGTAGTCTCCGAACCCCACATTCTGCATATAATTCATGTAGTTCTAACCTTTGTTGTTCTGTATAAACAGGTTCACCATTATTATTAAATTTAATCTCTCTTAAGCTACTATCTGGTTTTAGGAGCTTATCGAGATTGTGGTATTTTCCATGTCCTATTTCTTTACAAATAGTTGTTGGTGATGGAGTATCCTTAAAGTCAAGGACAAAGCCAAGAACCAAGAGGCTAATTACTACTAAACCTACAAACCAGATAAGTATTCCTGTTATGTGTTTTTTTAATATGCTCAAAGTTTTTTCCTATTTAATTTATAAACGTTTAAGTAAATTTGTTGACTTCATTTGACACTGCTGCTTTCTGCATGTATCGACCAGTTTATAATTACCATTTGTACTTAGCTTAATCCATTTTTCAAGTTTATCCAAGGATACATGCCTATCAGCTGTGTATAACCAATTTAAAATAATGTTTTTCGGTATTGTAAAATCTTTATTGTCCATGGTAAAACAGTCCTGTTTAATTAGTGAAACTATTATTTATAGAGAAGAGGGGATTTTACAGGTATGCTATTAACCATATATCTTATACCCCCGAGCAAAGCGAATTTTTGTGATTTTACCGAGATTAATGTTAAAATCCAAGTCGTTTTTACAGAAAATAGACTTGTGGCCACCCCTGTGACTGTCAAAAGAACCCCAGGCGCATATAAGCGTAATTCCGTCAAATAGATTATTCTGACGATAAAGATGATAATATCTGTTAAGTTTCCTAAATTTTAGCACCGGCATTAATTAGCTTCTTAAAAATTCTATATAAATATTTCAAAACTTTTTCTCTGATTGTATTGATTTTTAGCAGTTTTGGTCCAGGGCAGCTTAAACGTAAATATTTAATCTTCAAAAAACTTGATGAGTACTGCATTGAATTTGTCTCTATCAAGATTAACGTTCTTAGAAAAGAAGAGGCCGCCTTTTTTCCAGGAGGCAATTACTTTACCGTTTGTTAAGGTAATAAGCCGTTCTTCATTATCGCTATTATAGCCGCCCGTAATAGCGTCATGGACTAGTTTTTCAATGGTATTACTACCTGCACCGTTTTTAATTTCTTCCGCAATTTCTATTAAAGCCTGTATATAAGGAAGACCTTTTTTGCTTAGAGAGTAAATAGTAACCGCGGCTCTTGATGATACTTTAGTCATATTTCCGACGGCATTCCAAACTTCCCCGGGCACTTTGGCAAAACTTAAGAAGTTATGCAATTTAGCTTTGGAACAATTTAAGCTTTGGCTAAGCTCAGAAATAGTTAAAACATTACCCGTTATTAATCCGGAATAGCTCATTCCTTTACTATAATCGGATAAGCTAAGTTTTTGGTTTTCTTTAATTTGGGCAATAGCAGCTCTTGCATCGGTTAAGGGTTTGATAATTGCGATTAACGGAATATCTGCTTCAAGACAAGCTTTCCATCTGCGGCTACCGGTAATGACTTCATATTTATAATCTTTATTCTGACTAGGTCTGGCTAAAATAGGTTCTATTTGTCCATTTTTTTTAATATCTTCGGCTAAGTTATGTAAATCACCGAATTCAAAACCCGATCTATCGGCTAACGGCCATCTAGTGCATTCACGAGGGTTAACAGTTATTACTTCCATAATTTTCCTCTAAGTTCTGAATTGGCTTTATAGGGTATATTATACAAGTGTTTTTTAAGAGAAAAAATCGAAAGGAAAAAAACAAGTAAAAATAATATAATAAAATATAAATAACGATAAAAAAACAACATTAAAAAATAAGAAATAGAAAAATTAAAAAAATTATTATTTTTGGAAAAATATCGATTAAGTTTATTTTGTTAACATTAAAGAAAAATATATTAAAAATACGTTTAGGAAAAAATAGAGAAATGGAATTTAAAAAAAATCACAGCTGTGATTTTTAATCTGTTTTAAATCCAAGAATGTGAGAGATAGATTTATAGTTGAATTCGAGTCTATTTATCCTTAACTAAGCGGTATCCTTTTTCATTAACTCTTGCCCCAAAGTATGCCATTTACCTGCCAGCAAAGGATCGTCTTGCATTCTGTTTTTGGCATCAAGTAATATACCGTATAAGGTAGCAGGATCGTGGGGGTGAAAATGATCAAGTCCTGCCTTAACAAATAACCCACCCAGCATAATCTTTTTGCGGGCATCTTCTTTTCGTGCTTGTTGTGATTGGATTTTTAACTGCATATTAAAATAAAACTTTTTTCTAATTAACCTTTTTAGTTCCCTTAAGATTTTACTATTTGGATTTACTGGGCAATTTTGGTCTTTTACCGAGTTCCTTGAATTCCTTTAAAATAGGGTGGTCTTTATTATCAGGATTCAATGCAAAAACAATGAAGCCGCTAAGCAGATTATTATCAATTGAAATAGCATTAAAACGGGTAATAATATCAAGTAATTCCTTATTCCTCTTTTTAACTAGTTCCTTTATTCTTAGTTCTGTTTGATTAATTTTTTCAAGTATCGAAGTTTTTTTAGTAGCCATAGACATATTCTGTTTTTTTTAAGTAGTATTGGTTTGATATTATAGGCTATGCGCTAACTATAATCAATCATTGCCGTATAATAAAGTCTAGCCTTATGTGCTTTTATATTATTTATATCACAACATAGGAAAATATATAGCTATTGCAGAAAAAAGATAATCCTCAACCCCCTTATTAGTGTAAAGGGGGTGGCATGAGGGGCTTT
>Ga0210121_1000008_pt1 | contig 55666 bp, 40 predicted proteins | sample Joice_ThreeSqB_D_FD_184873 | JGI IMG/M metagenome (GOLD analysis project Ga0210121, IMG submission 184873) | Wetland microbial communities from San Francisco Bay, California, USA, that impact long-term carbon sequestration - Joice_ThreeSqB_D1... | ecosystem: Environmental > Aquatic > Marine >... | reverse complement strand
CACACTCCTGCAGGCCCAGGTCGACGTCATCCGCCGACGCTTCGACTACCAGCTCGGCCTCGCCAGGCTCGAAGCCCTGCTCGGCACCGACCTCAGATAGAGGCCGGCCGGCGGCTCAGTCGGAAAGCAGACGCCGCCGCGCTTCGAGGAGCTCGCGCCGCGCCGCGTCGCCGACAGTCGGGTAGGCGAGGGCGAGGCTGGAAAGGGCGCGGCACAGGATCCCGGACACGGTCAGGCGCATGTAGGGCTTGGAATCCGCCGGGATCGCGTACCAGGGGGCCCACGGCCTGGAAGTGGCGTTCAGGGCCTCCTCGTACGCCATCATGTAGGCGTCCCAGCGGGCGCTTTCATCCACGTCGCCCGCAGCGAACTTCCAGTTCTTCTCCGGCTCGTCGATCCGTTCGAGGAAGCGGCGCCTCTGCTCCCGGCGCGACACGTTGAGCCAGAACTTGAGGATCACGGTTCCGTTGCGAGCGAGGTGCTTCTCGTGGTCCCTGATCGACGCGAAGCGCTCCTCCCAGATGCGCTCCGGATCGATCGGGTCGGGGAGCCGCTGTGCCTCGAGGATGTCCGGGTGCACCCGGACGACCAGTACCTCCTCGTAGTAGCTGCGGTTGAAGATCCCGATCCGTCCACGCTCCGGCAGGCGTACCGCGGTCCGCCACAGGAAATCGTGATCCAGCTCGAGCGCGGAAGGTCGCTTGAACGAGAACACCTGAACCCCGGCCGGGTTGATGCCGCGCATCACGTGCCGGATCGTCCCGTCCTTGCCGGCCGCGTCCATCGCCTGGAAGACCAGGAGGACGGAGTACCGGTCCTGGGCCGCGAGCATCCGCTGCAGCTCGTCCAGCTCGTTGATGGCCGCCTTCAACGCCTTCTTCGCGGCCTTGCCGGACGGAGCTGAATCGGGTGGCAGAGTGGGGCAGTCCCGCACTCGGAGCGTCGAGTCGAACGGTACGAGGTACGGACTGGACACGGCTTCGAACATGACGTCTTCCTTCACACGGAGGTTCGTACCCTCAACCTTGCCGGAACGGTCATGATAAAGCGAACGTCGCGCATGACCAACCGTCGCAGGCGCCCACGACCCTCGCTTCCGGAGGCCTCATGCTACGATCCCTCATTCGTGTCCTCGCCGTCGGTTTCGCGCTTGCCGCCGGCGCGGTTCCCGCGGCCCACGCTCAGGCAGGGCCAGGTGCCCGCACAGGCGACAACGTCGTGAACGTGGATGGCGAGCCCGAGGGGTTCCCATTCTCCCCCGCCATCAAGGCGGGAGGGATGATCTACCTCTCCGGGCAGGTCGGAAACCTGCCGGGATCGCTCGAGATGCCTGACGGGATCGAGGCTCAGACCCGGCAGGCGATGGAGAACATCAGGACCGTTCTCGAAGCGGCAGGCGCGTCGCTTTACGATGTAGTAAAGTGCACGGTATTTCTGGATGACATGGAGGACTACTGGCCGATGAACGAGGTATACGCCTCGTTCTGGGACGGGCCGCCGCCCGCCCGATCGGCGTTCGGGGCCGACGGCCTGGCGCTCGGCGCGCTGCTCGAGATCGAGTGCCTCGCGCGGGACCCGGCGGTGCGGTAGGGCCGACCTCCAAGCCGGCCGGCCGGCGCTCCGTCAGCCTCCGAAGTCCCTCAGCACGTCCTCCAGCGTCGGCTCGCCGATCTCCTGGAGCTCGTAGCGGACTCGCACGGTCGGCTTCTCGATGTCGATGAGCCGACGGAGGTCGATGGGCGTGCCGATGACCACAAGGTCCGCCGGCGTGTCGGCGATCGTCTGCTGCAGCTCCGCGATCTGCTCGTCGCCGTACCCCATGGCGGGGAGGACGCTGCCCGTCGTCGGGTATTTCGCGAACGTATCGCCGATGGATCCGACGGCCCACGGACGCGGATCGACGATCTCGGCCGCACCGTAGCGCCGCGCCGCCACCCACCCGGCTCCGTAGGCCATCTCGCCGTGCGTGAGCGTCGGACCGTCCTCCACGACGAGGACTCTTCGGCCTCGGATCTGCTCGCCGCCCTCGACGAACAGGGGACTGGCGGCATCGATCACCACGGCGTCGGGGTTCAGTTCGTGAGTCACGGCGCGGGCCGTGTCCAGCTGATCGAGACTGGCCGTGTCGATCTTGTTCAGCACCACGACGTCCGCCATGCGCACGTTGGCCTCGCCCGGATAATATCGGGCGGCGTGATCCGGCCGATGCGGGTCGACGACGGTGATGTAGAGATCCGCCTCGTAGAACGAGAGATCGTTGTTGCCTCCGTCCCAGATGACGACATCGGCCTCCTGCTCCGCCTGCCGCAGAATCGCCTCGTAGTCCACGCCCGCATAGACCAGCCGGCCCGCCTCGATGTGCGGCTCGTACTCTTCTCGCTCTTCGATCGTGACCTTGTGCTTCTCCAGGTCCTCGTACTCCGCGAAGCGCTGCACCGCCTGCGCGGCCAGGTCGCCATACGGCATGGGATGACGGATGACGACCACCTTCTTGCCGAGCGCCGTGAGGATCTCCGCGACACGTCGGCTGGTCTGGCTCTTCCCTGAGCCGGTGCGCGCGGCGCATACGGCAATCACGGGCTTGACCGACTTCACCATGGTGTGCTTCGCGCCGAGCAGCAGGTAGTCAGCCCCCGCGGCGACGGCTCGCGACGCGAGGTGCATCACGTGCTCGTGCGACACGTCGCTGTACCCGAACACGACGACGTCGACGGCCAGATCATGAACCAGCTGCTCGAAGTCGTCCTCGGGCTCGATCGGGATCCCGTTCGGGTATCGCGGCCCCGCCAGGACCGCCGGATAGGTCCGTCCCTCGATGTCCGGGATCTGCGTTGCGGTGAAGGCTACGACGTCGAAGGCGGAGTTGTCCCTGAAATAGGTATTGAAATTATGAAAATCCCGGCCGGCGGCGCCGAGAATGAGCACACGCTGCGCCATGCTTCCCTCCAGACAGAGTCATTTCAGCAGCATGCCGAGGTCCGCCCGACGAAGCTTCTCGCCGAGACCCCGGGCGAGGTTCCGGTACAGTACAACCCCTATCCCGGGCCGCAAGCGTACCAGACTCATGAGGTCCCTTCTGGTCAGAACGCCGGCTTCGACCGCTGTGACGGCCCGGGCCGTGGCGGAGCGCTCACCTCCCGTGAGGACCGAGATCTCCCCCAGGCATTCCCCCGCACGGACCGTGCCGATCGGCTCCTCCCGACCGGCGATGTGAATCGTGACCTCGCCTTCGAGCAGCAGGTACATCTCTTCTGAGGGGTCGCCCTGGCGGAAGATCTCCGTGCCCTCGGCGAAAGCTGTATGCTGGCACGCTGCGGCCAGGCGGGTCAGCTGCTCTTCCTCGAGTCCCGAGAACAGGCCCACGCGGTCCACCGCTTTCCCGAGGCGAGGCAGAACTTCGCGGTGTCGGAAGGCGGCGAGTACCAGTTCGGCCATGTCGCTGAGCGGCGGGATCAGCATCATGGGACCGAGCTCGAGTGGAACGAGGAGCTTGGCGAACTTGACCAGGTCGAGTCGTTCCACGTCCACGAAGGCGAGAGCGGGCACATAGGCTACGGGAACGAAGCCGAGCTGCAGGGCCGTTCGCTGCATCCGCGGGGCGTGGGCACTTACGTCCAGTTCCATGTACGAGATGTCCCACTCCTCCCTGCAGCGTTCCTCCAGCTTCGAGAGCAGGAACCGGATCACCTCGTCCCGGAGGGAGATGAGCTCGAACACCCGGACCACGCGGTCCAGCCGCTCGAGGGTGAATCCGACGGCGCCGACGATGTGGCCGCCTTCGCGCGCGACGAGGTACTTCGAGTGATGCGAGATGAGCTTGAAGTACCCGTACTGCAGTCGCATCGGGCCGAAGATCTCCCGATTCCGCACCCGGCCGCGCTCGATCCGCATGAGTCGTGAGTAACCCTCGGTGGTCAGCTCGCTGAGCGAAAAGCCGTGACCGAACGGATACGGGGTCGATTCCTCGTCCACGATCACGTCCACAGCCAACCGGCAGGCCTCGAGGGACGTGCCAGCCAGCCGGTAGATCTCCGGGACGATGCGGGGGTTGTTTCGACGCAGCTCACGCCCCCGTCCGAACAGCTGGACGAGCAAGCCCATGCTCTCCCGCTCCTGGCCGAACACGTACTTGAGGGGCAGGAACCCGACCGGCGCGAACCCCTGCTTCAGGGCGATCGCCTGGGTGAAGGGGTGAAGGACCCGGGCCTCGATGACACCCACGTGCAGCCGATCCTTCACCGAGGACAGACGCTGCTCGAGAAGCAGCGTGCCGATGCCGCGGCGCCTGTAATCGGGGTGCACCGCGAGACGCCCGAATTCTCCCACCAGGTCGGTGTATGCGCCGACCTCCAGAATGACCGACGCGGTGCCCACGATGCGTCCGTTCTCGCTGTCCTCGGCGACGAGCATCAGCGTCTCATCGGAGAAGATGAGCTTCTTGATCTCGAATTCCTCGTAATACTGCGGGTAGACGTAGTCCGGGCCGTACGTGGCGAGGTAGATCTCGATGATCCCCTGGACGTCCGATTCGCGCGCCTCCCGCACGGTGATCACTGATCACCCCCGACGAGAGAGCGCTCGGTCGGCGTGGGAGGGGTCGAGGCGGTCATGGGCTAGCCTCCCGGAGGAGTGAGGAGAGCCGCGAGGGGGTGCTCCGTCCTCCGATGGAAAACTAGCACGTGCGGGCGTCCGCTGCTCTGACGGACCGCAATGCGAGTCGAGGGAAGTCCCGAAAGGAAGGTCGGCTCAGGTCGGGCTGAAGCGATCCAGGAAGGCCCGTTCCCGGGCGGTCAGACTCGGAAGCCCCTGCGTGCGGAGCTTCTCCATGATCTCATCGTAGGCCTCCCGGTTGACCGGATGCAGAGAGTCCCGGTCGATCGCCGCCCACCGCTGGGCGGCATCCCGGTCCTGCAGCCAGCCGCGTCGCTCGCCGCCCTCTGCCTTCCTCTTGAACCGCGCCGCCGGCGAATTCCGTTCCCGCCACTTCAGAAACAGCCACGCGCCGAGGAAGCCCCCGAGGTGAGCGTGGTGGGCTATGCGCTGGGATGATCCGGCGATTTCCATCGCGATGCCGCCCACGGCCAGCAGGGTGGCCAGGATCACCATCGTCCGGATCTTGATCGGGATCGGAATCGGGATGATCAGGATCCGCTCATCCGGCCAGTACTGCGCGAAAGCCAGCAGCAACCCGTACAGCGCCCCGGAGGCCCCGACCACGGGGCTCATGATCGAGAAACCCGGGAGCACGAAAGGCACGACGACCGATACCAGCCCGGCCACCACGCCGCTGACGAAGTAGAGCTGCAGGAACACGCGGCTCCCGAGCCGACTCTCGAGGCGCGGCCCGAAGAAGTAGAGCACGAGCATGTTGAGGGCGATGTGCCAGAAACCGCCGTGCAGGAACATGTACGTGACGAGCGTCCAGGGACGGCTGACGGCCCAGGCGGGCACCAGTGCGAGGGCCGAGAACAGGGAAGGGACGGCTCCCGTGAGGAAGAAGAGCGCCACGTTGGCGAACAGGAGCCGGGCTACCCAGGGTGTCATGGCGCTACGGTAGGTGACGGTCGAGCGGTGCGCCAGTCGGCGCGCCCTCCCGACGTTGCGGGAGCCCGCAGCAGACGAAGCAGGCCGCGGGATTCCGCCCACGCTCATATCGGGAGCCAGTAGCTCGCCTTGATCGCCAGGAAGCTGCGGCCGGGCTCTCCCAGGCTACGCCACGCGTCGCCCGGGTGGACCGGGTTCGGGCTCGTGACCGACACCTCCGACCCGCGGTTCATCTGCCACACCAGGTACAGCGTGGAGCCGCGCCTCCACTCCCATCGGAGGACCAGGTTGCTCCTGAAAGACAGGGCCTCGAAGTCCTCGAGCTCGAAGCTGAACACGTCTTCCCCGTCGGTGACGGTGATCTCGTGGGGCGCGGGACCCGTGCTCTCGCTGATCGTGGTCCCTTCGGTGCCGTAGACCCGCAGGTCGCCGCTGCCCGCTGCACTCAGCTCTCCGAAACGCGAGTAGCTTCCCGAGGCGGCGAACGGCTCCGCGTACGCCTCGAGGCTCAGATCCGGCGTGAAGGCGTAGTTGACCCGGAACTGGGCCGACAGCTCACTGTAGTCGAGGAAGGCGAACACGTATCGGCTGCCGTACGTGGCCTCGCTGCCACCGTCGAAACGTCCGACGTACTGACGAGACTCGTACTGCCGCTCGTACTGCGGGTTGACGCTGATCTGGAAGGCGCCCCCGGGCTTGAGCTCGAGCTGGCCGTCGAACCTCGCCACCCAGCCTCCCAGCTCGTCCCGGTAGTACTCCCCGTCGACGCGGAAGGTCGTGAGCTTGCGCCGGTCCGAGTTGAGGTCGAGGGATCCGCCCCAGGAGCTCGTCGTGCCCATCGAGGGTCCGCCGCGCGTCAGCACGTCGCTCTGGGCTCGCGGCGAGTACGAGGTCTCGGCGCCGAAGCTCCAGTAGTTCAGCAGAGTGAAGTCGGCGCTCAGCTCTACGCCGCTCGGCTGGCGCACCCAGCCGTAGTTCCACGACCCTCCGCCCTCCAGCCGGAGGGAGTAATTGCGGAACGTGGAGCCCGGTACGGTCTCGCGGTAGCGGATGCTGCCCCACCCCTCGATCCGATCCGCCTTGTGCAGCTGGCCGGCATCGTTAATGTCGAGGCCCGGGGATTGGGTGCTCGCCCCGACCTCCCACAGCCAGTGCCGGGCGCTCGTGCGCTCGAACTCCAGTTCGGCCGCGAACCCGGAAAGCGACGTGCGGGTGGTGTCGTACGTCACGTAGTCGGCGTCCGGCCGCTGGAAATAGTGTGCGCTGAATTCCTGCACTCTGCGGATCGCCTGTGCCGTACCGGATATGTAGCTTCCGCCGACGAGGCCCCTCAGCTCGTAGGTGCCTCCCTGGATCCGCAGGTTCCAGTCGACCAGGCCGCCGTAAGCCTCGCGGTTCATGGTCAACGCGAGATCGTCCGAGGTCCCGAGGCTCCGCCGGACACCCGTGAAACTCCCGCCCAGGGTCGATCCTTCGACTCCGAACTCCTGTTGCAGGCTGAGAACGGCCCAGCCGGTGGACGGCTCCACGCGGGCCTTGCCGAACGTGTCGGTCCCGGCGTCGTAGATGGCGGCCTTCTCTTCCGAGGTGACCGCGGCGAGGGCGCCGACGGAGAGTCCTCCCGGTGTACGCCCTGTGAGCTTGCCGGCGGCCAGGATGGTCGTGTTCCGCGGCAGGTCCACGAAGTCGGCGTCCGGTCGGTAGCGGGGCGCCGCGCCGATCCGCCGCGAGTAGAACAGCCCCTCCGATTCCAGGAGCTCCTTGCCTTCCACGAAGAACGGCCGTCGCTCATCGAAGAAGGTCGGAAACGCGGACAGATTGACTTCCGCCGGGTCCGCCTCGACCTGCCCGAAGTCGGGGTTGAACGTTGCGTCCAGCGTGAGGCTCGGACCGACTCCCATCTTGAGGTCCGCACCAGCGCGGCCATCGAACTCCTGTTCGCTGCGGAAGGGATCGCTCGGGTCCACCAGAACGGAGCTCGTGAGGCTCGCGGCCCCGGCTGCATAGGGCGTCAGCTCGACGGGCCGTCGCGTCTTGATGCCCTGGAGACCTTCCAGGTCGCCGAACCACGAAGTCCACCCCGAGGCGTCGCGCGGAACCGCGATCCAATAGGCGTCTTCGCTCTTCTGCGGTATGAACCGGTTGATGTTGAGCCCGAAGGCGTTGTCCACCCGCTTGTTGAAACGAATCTGCGAGAATGGGATCTCCATCTCGGCGGTCCAGCCGATGGAGTCGATTACGGCTGCCGCTTCCCACACCGGGTTGAAGCTGTAGTCTCGGTCTCCGAAGTCCTCATCGTCGCTGCCGGAGTACCAGTCGAGCCGGGTGCCGGCTGCGGTCACCGCGAAACCGTAGTGGGTTCGCCGGTTCTGGTAACTGTCCAGCAGGACGATGATCCGTTCCGAATCGCCTCCCTCATCACGACGCGAGAGGATCGCCCGAATCCCGGAGGGGTCGTCCGAGTACATTCGGACGCCCACGTACAGGGCGCTTTCGGTGTAGGCGAAAGCGATCTCCGTGAGCTCCGATGCCGGGGCCCCCTCGTCCGGTTCCCTCTGCGTGAAGTCGGAGGTGAAGACCGCTCTCCGCCACACCTCTTCCTCCAACTGCCCGTCCGGGTGCACCGTTTCGCCCGGTTCGATGGCCACTGCACTCAAGGTCTTGCTGACGCAGTCCGGCTCGGTACGCCGACAAGGGATCCACGCCTGCACGGTGTCCCGGCGCGAAGATGCCGCTGACTCCTGTGGCTCGTCCGCGAGAGCCCGGGCATCCGGCGGCCGGACCGTGGCGCCGGCCAGCAGCATGGCTGCCAGCAGCACGGTCCTCGGTCTGGGGGGTGGTCTAGTCACTCGTCCTCGGCGGCTTCGCCCAGCCACACGGGAATGCGGAGTCCCGGCCTTCCGGACCGTGCGCTGCGTCCGGACTCCAGGTCGTCGTCCCGGTTCAAAGACACTCGACGCGCGGCGAACGTTCAGTTGCCGGGGCGGTCTCCGGTCGAGCCCGACCGCAGCGCTCGCAGGCGCTCGGGAGCGTCACCCAGGTACAGGAGATCCGTCAGCCCGGGACCCGCGAGCTCGAGCAGGCGCTCGTAGCGGCGGATGGCCTGATCCGGCTGCCCCAGTGCCTCGAAGGCCCGGCCCTCGAGGTACAGCGCGGCCTGGATCTGGAACGGATCCATCCGGTTTCCCACGCTGCCGAGGCGTTCCAGGTTCTCGGCCAGTGCAAGCGCCTCCGAGGCGCGCCCCACGTCGATCAGGGCCATCGTTTCGAGACCCGCGCCGCCGATCGGCACCGGCCGCGGCGTCCCGATCAGCTCCCGGGTCTCGTCGAACAGCTCCACCGCCGCCCGGGGGTCGTCGCGGAACCAGGCGATGTGCGCATCAGCCAGTAGTTCGGCGGCCTCGGCACGGGTCCGTATGATCGCCGGCGCCTCGCCAAACCTGACGGCGGCCGTGTCCCGTACCGCTCTCATGTCCGCGTCGCGCCCCTGAACTCCCATGACCATGATCAGACCGAACAGGACGCCGCCGTTCAGCGGATCGAGCTCGTCGGCCTCCCCGTACGCTGCCTCCGCCCGGTCGAAGCGCCGGGTGAACAGGTCCATCTCCGCCGCCTCGAGCACGGGTGGTATCCGAAGGTCCGCCCTCCCCAGCTGCGCCGCCCGATCCGCGGCGCGCCGGAACGCATCGCCCGCGTCGACGTACCTGCCCTCGGCCGCGTAGGTGTCCGCTTCGAGCTGTCGCAGCAGGACCGACGCCTCCGGATCTGCGACGTCCATGAACGGCTGGATCGCCCTCCGCGCGCCCTCCGGGTCGTCGTCGTGCAGATACGAACGCACGAGGTGCTGGTACGCCGGCAGGAAGCTAGGCTCCAGGCGGAGAGCCTCACGGAACTCGTCTCGCGCTTCCTCGTTGCGGCCGATCATCTCGAGGATCTCGCCGCGCGAATCGTGCGGGTTGGCCTGTCCCCTCTCCAGCTCGAGGTACCTGAGGCTGAGAGTGTCCGCGGCCACGGTATCACCCGTGCGGCCGGCAATGTACGCCAGGTGATTGATCGCGGGCGTGAAGAACGGATCCAGCGCGACCGCCTGCTCGAGAACGGCGCGGCCCTCGTCCGTATGCCCCTGGCCGTCGAGGAACACGCCGAGCTGGTAGCGGGCGTCCTTCTCCTCCGGATACCTGGAGATCAGCTCCTGGAGCAGTCTCTCAGCAGTTGCCAGGTCTCCCTGCAGATTCGCCGCGAACATCGCCTCGATCATGTAGCGGTCCCGCTCGGTCGCGTTCTCCTTGAAACGGTCGGCGTTGGCGAACGCACGGAGTGCTTCCTGGCTCGTGTTCGCCTGCGTCCCGAGCCGCAACCACGCGATCGCGAACGTCGAATCGAGCTGCACCGCCCTGGCGTAGCCTTCCCTGGCTTGCTCGTTGAGGAAACGACGCTCGGCCAGCAGTCCCTCCTGATACGCCCGGTAGGCGTCCAGGTTGGAGGTCGCGAGCCGCGCTACCGGCGTGAGCTCGGTCGGCGTGAACGACTCTCCGAGCAGTCGTCTCGAGAGCCGCGCCGAGACATCGTCCACGAGGGCGAACACGTCCGTCCCGTGCGCCGTTTCGGCGGCCGTGACGGTGCCATCCGCGAGATCGATCAGCTGCACGTTGAGCCGCACCTCGTCGCCGGCCGCCATGAAGGAGCCCCGGACGAGGGTGCGCGCCCCGGATTGCGCGGCGATCCGAAGGGCCTGGTCCTCCGGGATCACGTCGGTTTCCTGCCGGCCCGCCTGCCGCATCAGATCGAGCAGACGCTGCGCGCTGACCACGCGCAGATCCGCGAACTGGGCGAGGTTCGTGGTGAGCATGTCCGCGAGGCCCGGCCCCAGCCAGTCGAGGCTGTCGGCTCCGCTGCTGTTGGCGAGGGGAAGAACGGCGAGCGATCCCGCGCCCAGGTCTCCGGGAAGGATGCCGGCCGGCGCGAGCTCCGGTGAGCGGGCTTCCGGGTGGTCGCGAGCCAGGATCAAGCCCGTCCCGACCAGTGCAACCACGAGAAGCGTCCCCACGAGCGATGCCTCCATGCGCGTGACGGATTGTCGTCCGCCCGCGCCGTGGTACCAGCCGATGATCAGCGAGATGGGGAATCCGATCGCGATCAGGAGAAGGCTGGCATCGAGGATCGTGCGCTGGAACCCGTAGTTGTCCACCACGAAGCCGATGAACTCGAGAGCCACCCACCCGGCGCCGAGGTAGAGCACGGCCGTTCGCGGCACGTGCCGCTCCTGGAGCTTTCGGACGAGTTCCCTCACGGTTCCCTCTCGAGGCCTGTGCCCTTGTCGCGGAGTCGGAGTGCCCGTCATCCGCTGCGCACCGGGGTGCAAGCTAGGATACGTGTCCGGAGCGGGCCAGTTTCAGGTCCGCGATGGGAAGACCGCCGCTCCGGGCACGGGTACCCGAAGCGGCGGTCGTCATTCGTGCGCCGGCGGGGACCGGCGCTTGACAGCTTCAGCACCAGCGCACGCGTACGCGGTACGTGATCGTCTCCTCGCCGCGCGGAGGAATCTTCACGGTGAACTTGAACGTGTGGGCGTCCACCTTCGTCGCCTGGTGGGAGGACGAGAGGATCTCCCAATCCGCGCCGATCGGCTCGTACACCTCGACTTCGGCTTCCTCGTCCTTGTGGTTGCGCAGCTTGATCTCCCACTCGCTTTCAGTGACGCAGTCGGCGATGATGTCGAAGTCCATCTGCCGCCGATCTCCCACCACGTCGAAGGCCTCGCCCATCTTGATGCGGACCTTCTCGTCCCGCGGGGTGTGGTCGATCCGGTCTTCCCCGATGAACTGCTGCGCACCGGAAGCGTCGCTCTTGTAGACGCGGACGATACCGGCGGGAAGCGGCATGCCGAGACCGTTCTTCTCACTGTTCTCGAAATCGAGATACACGCCGACCTTCTGGTTCGATTCCACCTGACCGTACGATCCGCGGAAGTAGTACGCGGCGCCGTAGAAGATCAGCCGCTTCCTGATGCCGAAATCAGAGGCTTCGAGCAGCGTGACCTGCTTCTGCTCGTTGTTCATCACCGAGGCGGGCCGGTTCAGCGTGTACAGGTGATACTCGAAGAACGCCTCCTCCGCGAAGGCCTCATCCATCGCCGCCTCGGAGACGGCCAGCTTCTGGGCCCGACCGTAGGCCGCGGGCGCCGAGACCCGCTGCACGTCGCCGGCCACCAGCTTGAGCTGCGCGTTCTCGTAGCTGGCGCCGCTCTGGTTGGTCAGCGTGACCCAGCCGGTGATGTCGCCGCGACGGTCGTTCTCGTCCACGACCATCACGTAGTCGGCCTTCCAGTTCAGGTTCTGCGTGAGGTACGAAGCCTCGACCCGCTGCCGGCTCGATCCGCTGTCCAGCTTCCACAGCAGAGTCGGCCGGGCGATCAAATTGTCCGGCAGCTCCGGGAACGCGAGGCGACCCGGGTAGTTGAAGGTGATCTCATCGCCGATCTTGAGGATCGTTCCCTGGTTCACGGACAGGACCTCGGCCTCGACCATCTCGTCCCGCCCCAGGACCTCGTTCCAGCGGTAGACCTTGACGGTGCGGCCCACGTACTTCTCGAGCAGCTTCTGGGGGCTCAACAGGTCGTACTGGTAGTTCTGCTCGAGTACCGTGAGTCGTCCACCGTCCAGGGCCCGGAGGTGCACGGTCTCGGGCTGAATGCTCGACGCTACGTCGCCGAACTCGAGCGACACGGGGCCCCGGGCCAGGCTGAGGTCCCGGATCTCGCGCACGAGCCCGAAATTCTGGTTGTACACGGTGATCATCACGGCTTCGCGATCGCCCGCCGTCGATTGCAGCCGCGGTGCCTCCTGCGCCGGGGCCGAGCGCGGATTCGGCATCGAGGCCGCGGCGACGTAGAACAGCGCCACGACGAGGCCGGCGGTGAGCTTCCTGATCATCTGGCTATCCTCCGAGAGAGTCAGCTTCGGCTTTCCACTTCCGGATGACGATCAGGCGGGAGGATGTTGCACATCCCTCCGGCGGCCCGCCGGTTCGAGTGCCGCGAGTGCGCGCAGATTGCGCCTCGCCCTGCTCACCAGGAGCACCACCATCGCGAGGACGCCGAGGAGGCCCAGGACGTCGTACGGCGTGAACGGCACGTCGAGGACGTAGAACCGCATCGGGCCGACGATCGCCGCGCCGGTGTTGAGCGCGATCAGCAGCACCCGCGCCTCGGTGGGGCCGAGGACTCCATGGCCGAGCTTGAACTCGCCGAATACGTGCGTCTCGAGGTACACGTTCACCGACAGGAGCAGGTAGGCGATCGTGATCGCCAGGCCGACCGACAGCAGCATGTACGGCGAGAACCCGAGACCGATGCCGATGGCCAGCGTCGAATAGGCGTCGGTGAGGTGATCGAGGTAGAAGCCGTAACGTGGACGCTCGATCTTCCGGTAGCGTGCCAGCGTTCCGTCGAGGCTGTCGCCGTACCACTGGACCACCAGGAGTCCATTGGCCACCCAGAGCCAGGCCGCGTCCCGGTTGCTCAGCATGTAGGAGATCGCGATCCCCGTCGAAGCGACGAGACCGAGCGCGGTGAGGTGGTCGGGGAGGACCCGGGCCGGGAGAGCCGCCGCCAGCTTCGGCAGCGCCCACGCCTCGAAGCGGGCCAGTGCGAACCCGGCGAGCCGCTTGTGCTTTCCCTGAGCGTCGGGTCGAGGGGCGATCGGACGGTCAGCGACGTCCCCGCTCAAGTCGGATCCCTCCGGTCCAGCACGTAGACGTTCCGCTGGGCGGTTGGCAGGAGGACCATGTCGAACACGTTCACGTGCGGAGGCCGGGTCACCACGAAGTGAACGCAGTCGGCGACATCCTGTGCGGTCAGCGGATCAAAACCCCGGTACACACCTTCGGCCCGCTCGTCGTCCCCGTGGAACCGGACGCGGGAGAACTCGGTGCGCACGAATCCCGGGTCCACGCTGGACACCCGCACTCGTGTGCCTGCCACGTCCAGATTGATGCCCTCGGTGAGCGCTTTCACCGCGAACTTCGAGGCGTTGTACACGTTGCCCTTCGGGTACACCTGGTGGCCGGCGGTGCTGCCGATGTTCACGACATGGCCGGTCCCTCGCGAGACCATGTGGGGGAGCAGCTCGCGCGTGACGTTGAGCAGCCCCTTCACGTTGGTGTCGATCATGCGATCCCAGTCCTCGTAGTCTCCCTCCTGGATCGGATCGAAGCCACTCGCCAGGCCCGCATTGTTGAGGATCACGTCGGGCACCCGGCCGGCTTCGATCAGGGAGAGGGCCTCCCGGCTCACCAGGCGGCGGTCCCGCACGTCCACCTGCCGGGTCACGACTTCGACCCCGCACCCGTCGCGCAACTCGTCCGCCAGGGACTCGAGGCGGTCCAGTCGCCTGGCCCACAGGATCAGACTCGCCCCGCTCTCCGCGAAGCGACGCGCGCACGCCTGGCCGATGCCGGCGCTGGCGCCGGTGACCAGGATCCAGCTTCCGTCGAGCTCGTTCATCGCAGGTCCGTCGGTTGCATGGAGCCGGCTCAGTAGCTGCAGCTGCGCCAGAAGGCGAGGGCCGCGACGAGGAGAATGAAGGCGACGGCGACGACGAGCGGTCGGTTCTCCATGGACCGGGTCTCCTTTGATCGGGTGACGACACCGGGAGAAGACACCATCAAGGTGCCGCGCGGACGGCCGAAAGGAAAGGTCGCAGAGCGCCCTGTGACTCTTTGTCGCACATCGGGCGAGGAGGGCACGCCCCGCTCGCCCGGCCGCCTTCCTGCGGCGCGGACATCGCCGCCGGTCGCGGTCCGATCCTTGCCCTCTGAACAGGGCTGATCGCGGTTCCGTGGGACCGCCGCCCATCGCTCCCCGCGACGCGCGACACGTTCGCGGGCGGGCCTCGAGGTGATAGAGACGAACGGGAAGGACGGGAGACTCTCATGCCGACACGCCGTCGATCCTGGGCCGAGCCCTGGAAAGTGAAGATGGTGGAACCCATCAAGATGACGACCCGGGAGTTCCGCGAGCAGGCGATCGTGGAAGCCGGCTACAACACGTTCCTGTTACGTTCCGAGGACGTGTACATCGACCTCCTGACCGACTCCGGCACCAGCGCGATGAGCGACCGGCAATGGGCCGGAATCATGCTCGGAGATGAAGCCTACGCCGGCAGTCGGAACTTCTACAAGCTTGAAGAAACGGTGCGGGACGTGTACGGCTACCAGCACCTGATCCCGACTCACCAGGGGCGGGCCGCCGAGCACATGATCAGCAAGATCCTGATCAAGGAAGGCGATGTCGTGCCGGGCAACATGTACTTCACGACGACGCGCCTCCACCAGGAGCTGGCCGGCGGACGCTTCATCGACGTGATCATCGACGAAGCGCACGATCCCGAGGTCATCCACCCGTTCAAGGGGAACGTGGACCTGAAGAAGTTCCAGGCGGTGATCGACGAGTACGGACCGGACCGGATCCCTTACATCTGCATCGCAACGTCGGTCAACATGTGCGGCGGACAGCCGATTTCGCTGGGAAACCTGCGTCAGGTCTCGGAACTGGCGCACCGGCACGGGATCCTGGTGGTGCATGACATGACACGGGTGGCGGAGAACGCCCTGCTCATCAAGGAGCGGGAGGAAGGCTACGCCGACGTGCCCATGGCCGACATCGTGCGCCGGATCTGCGACCTGACCGACGTCGCCACCATGAGCTCGAAGAAGGACCACCTGGTGAACATCGGCGGTTTTCTGGCCGTCAACGATCCCGAGATCGCCGACAAGGCCCGCAACATGGTCGTGATCTACGAAGGACTGCACACGTACGGAGGGATGGCGGGCCGTGACATGGAGGCCCTGGCCATCGGCATTCGCGAGAGCATCGAGTACGATCACATACACGCACGCGTCGGCCAGGTGCACTACCTGGGCAACAAGATCAAGGACGAGGGGATTCCGATCGTGATGCCGATCGGCACGCATGGCGTGTTCCTGGACGCCAGGCGCTTCCTTCCCCACATCGATCAGGACCTGTTTCCGGCCCAGTCGCTGGCGGCGGAGATCTACATCGACTCGGGCGTGCGCTCGATGGAGCGTGGGAACGTTTCCGCCGGGAGAAACCCGGAGAACGGACAGAATCGGAGACCTCACCTCGAGCTGGTCCGCCTCACGATTCCGAGGCGAGTCTACACGCAGGCTCACATGGACGTGGTCGCCGAGTCGGTCATGGAGGTTTGGGACAAGCGGGAGAGCATCAGGGGACTCGAATTCACGTACGAGCCCAGGTACCTGAGGTTCTTCCAGGCGAGGTTCAGGCCGGTGGCGTGACCACGGAAGCGGAGGCTTACGGATGAGCTTTGTGACTCACCTCGAAGCGGCGATCGACGGAACGATTCTGCCCCACGAAGCACTGCAGAGCGTACACGCGGGCCGGCCGCTCTGGGTGCGCTACGATCTCGACGCCGTCGGCGCGGCGTTGAACAAGCAGGAGCTGGCTGGCCGGGAGCCGACCATGTGGCGGTACCGCGAGCTGCTTCCGGTGTCGGACGAGACGAAGATCGCCTCGCTGGGTGAGGGAATGTCGCCCCTCCTCCGGTGTGCTCGGCTCGGATCCGCTCTCGGCCTCAGTGATCTGTGGGTGAAGGACGAATCACAGCTTCCGACCGGATCGTTCAAGAGCCGGGGTCTCTCGGTCGCGATCAGCCGCGCCAACGAGCTCGGCGTGCAGCGTGTGGCGATTCCGACGGCGGGGAACGCCGGAGGCGCCATGGCGGCATATGCGGCGCGGGTCGGCATGGAGGCGTTCGTGTTCATGCCGGCTGACACCCCGATCGTCAACCAGTACGAGGCAGCCTACTACGGGGCTCACGCCTTTCTCGTCGATGGCCTGATCACGGACTGCGGGGCGATCGTGCGCGAGGGCACCCCTCACATGGACTGGTTCGACCTCTCGACACTGAAGGAGCCCTACCGGATCGAGGGCAAGAAGACCATGGGGCTGGAGCTGGCCGAGCAGTTCAGCTGGTCGCTTCCTGACGTGATCACGTACCCGACGGGCGGAGGAACCGGACTGATCGGAATGTGGAAGGCGTTCGCCGAGCTCGCGGCGCTCGGCTGGCTGATCGACGATCGACGGCCGCGCATGGTGTCGTGCCAGGCCGCCGGGTGCGCGCCGATCAGCACGGCGTGGCAGAAAGGAGAACGCTTCGCCGATCCGTTTCCAGCCCCTGCCACGTCGGCCAGCGGCCTGCGCGTTCCCGCTGCCGTGGGCGACTTCATGATCATCGATGCGATCAACGAATCCGGCGGCCAGGCCCGTGCGTGTCCCGAAGATTCGTTGCTGTACTGGGCTCGGCGGGGCTCGGAGCTCGAGGGAATCGCGTTCGCCCCGGAAGCCGGCGCTTGCCTGGGCGTCCTCGAGATGCTCGTGTCCGAGAAGGTCGTCGACCCGGAGGAACGGGTGGTCGTGTTCAATACCGGCGCGGCGCAGAAGTACATCGAGGTGATCGGCGGCTCAGCCCTGCCGCGTCTGTCGCCGCCGGTGGACTGGACGGCCCTCTCGACGTAGAAACCGGGTCGCCTCTCCGGTCAGCCGGTCGGCTTCACCAGCTCCCAGACCTGGACGTGCTCCACGTCGAGCTCGTCGCCGTAGCGTCCGATCACGTAGTCGTCGCCGATCTCGAGCGGCCGGAATCGATCGGGAAACGGGACCCGTCCGAGCCACTGTCCGTCTTCGGCGAACACCGACCACACTCGCTCGGGAGCTCCGGGCACCTCGAATTCCTGCGCCCACAGGTTACCGCTGCGGTCCACGAGGAGGCTCTCGTACGCCGGGAGGGTCGCCGGAACGGGGATCTCCTCCCAGCGCCGCCGGATCAGCCGCCGCTCATTGTCGTCGTCGGCCGCGTCGAGCTCCTCTCCCATCGCCCGTTCGATCAGGGCGTCGTCCACGACCACGGGCTCGGCCGCCCGCCGGACGATCTCCTGGAGCCTTCCGTCGAGTCCATAGCGCCGGATCTCGAACCGGTCCGTGTCGCAGATCCACACTTCGGACCCGCCCGCGGCGATCTCCGTGGAACGGGCGAATGCCGAGCTGGAAATCGTGATGTTGAAACCGCCGTCGGTCTGGCCAGCCTGCATCACCACCATCTCGGGCCCGGGAAACCGTCCCAGCTCGCGCGCGCTGTCGCCCGGCAGGCCGCTCACGTACACGCTCAGCGTGTCGCGGCGAACCTCTCCCTCCGGGGGAGGCCCATCGGGGCCCCCGAACACGCGAAACGTGTAGACGGCCCTTCCGTCCGGGAGCAGGGATTGCACGAATGCGAATCCGCTTTCGCTGGGACCCTCCAGCGGGCGCGCATCGAGGAACGTGCCGTCCGGTCCGAACCTCGAGATGCGGCGCTGTCGGAAATCGTACGTGAGCAGCGTATCACCGGGTCCGGCGACCACCTGCGTCAGCCCCATGAACTCCCCGGGACCCTCTCCCTCCCTTCCGACGGTCCACAGGTGCCTCCCGTCCGCCGAAAACCGGCGCAGGTCGTCGCTCCCGAAACTCCCGAGCACGAAGCTCCCGTCGGACAGGCGACTGGCCGCGCTCACCTGGAACAGCTGCGTCTCGTCCGGCCCGTCCAGCTGGCCGATGTCCACGATCGGCCGGTCACCCAGCCGCCAAGCCGCACCTTCGGTCCACGCCGGGGCGGCGCTCTCCACGATCCGCACGCCGGCGCTGTCGCGAACGGCAGCTTTCGTCTCCGGAGCCGCCGACTCCGCGCAGGAAGCCGACAGGCCCGCGCACACCAGCCCGATCATCCTACTCCAGTGAAGCCGCATTCGAATTCTCCCCTCGTTCGACGAGCATTGCCCCTGCCGCTGCGTCTGACCGAAGATGTCGCCGGGAGGAGCGCCGACACCAGCAGGACGTGTATCTTCATCCCGCTGCAGGTCGTCCCGGACTCGACAGGAGCGCGGAATACCATGGAGTACAGACTGGCCCTCATCGGCTTCGGCAACGTCGGGCAGGGATTCACGGAGATCCTTCGCGATCACGGGCCGAGGCTGCTCGAGCAGTTCGGGGTCCGATTCCGGATCGTCGGCGTGAGCGATCAGCTCAAGGGAAGCGTCCACGATCCGGCCGGACTGGAGCCCGGTGAACTTCTGGATGCCGTTCGTCTCGCCGGCAATTTCGGAGGAGTGCAAGCGGTGGATCGGGGATGGGACGGGCTCGAGATGGCTCGCCGGAGCGCCGCGGACGTGGTGGTCGAACTCAGCTACACGGACCTGGAGACAGGCGAGCCGGCGACGGGCCACATCAGGGCGGCCCTGGAGGCCGGGAAGAGCGTCGTGACCACCAACAAGGGGCCGATCGCGCTTCACTACGCGGAACTGTCGGAACTGGCCGCGGAGCGGGGTCTGGAGCTCGGGGTGGAGGGGACGGTGATGAGCGGGACGCCCGCGGTGCTCAACGGAATGAACCTGCTCAGGGCGGCCGGGATCGAGAGGGTCCAGGGCATCCTGAACGGCACCTGCAACTACATCCTGACCCGCATGGAGGAGGGGTCCACGTACGAGGATGCCCTCAGGGAGGCGCAGGAAAACGGTTACGCGGAAGCGGACCCGACCGGGGACGTCGAAGGTTTCGACGCGGCCGGCAAGGTCGTGATCCTCGCAAACCTCCTGATGGGGGCGCCGATCGGCATGGAGGACGTGGACCGGACGGGAATCTCCGCACTCACGCCGGCGGACATCGAAGCCGCCCGGGACGCGGGTGAACGCTGGAAGCTGATCGGAGCGCTCGAGCCGAGGGATGGCGGAGTATACGCTTCGGTGCGGCCCGAGCGGGTGCCCCTCTCGCATCCGCTCGCCTCGGTCAGCGGCGCCACCAACGCGGTGACCTACAGCACGGAGCTGCTCGGCGATGTGACTCTCGTGGGACCGGGCGCGGGGCGACTGGAGACCGGATACGCGGTCCTCGTGGACCTCCTGGAGATCCAGCGCACGGCGGCCCGCCGGGGAGCCTGAGACATAAGGAGAGCACCATGCGCATGTTCCTGGACGGGGAGTGGGTGGATAGGAACGACCGGCGGGAGGTGGTGGACCCGGCGTCCGGTGAGGTGATCGATACCGTTCCCGAAGCTACGGCCGACGACATGCAGTCCGCGATCGCGGCTGCACGCGGGGCGTTCGAGGCCCGCCATCCGATCGCGGCCCACCAGCGCATCGACATCCTGCGACGGGCCGCCGACCAGGTCGGCGGAAGGCACGAGGAGTTCTCCCGGACCATCGCGCGAGAAGGAATCAAGACGATCCGGGAAGCGCGTAAGGAGGTCACCCGGTGCATCGAGACGCTCCGCGTGAGCTCCGAGGAGGCGCGCCGGATCGGGGGGGAGACCGTGCCCTTCGATCAGAGCCCCGGCGCCGAGAACCGGTTCGGCTACTACACGCGCGTGCCGGTCGGAGTGGTCGGGGCGATCACCCCTTTCAACGATCCCCTCAACCTGGTGGCGCACAAGGTCGGACCGGCGATCGCGGCCGGGAACGCCGTGATCGTGAAGCCGCACGAGGAAACTCCGCTGAGCGCGCTGCTGCTCGCGGAGGCCTTCGAGGCGGCGGGCCTGCCTTCCGGTCTGCTGCAGGTCGTGACGGGCGCCGGAAGCGTAGTGGGCGACGCGCTGGTCACGGACCATCGCGTCCGGACGCTCTCCTTTTCGGGTGGTCGGGAGACCGGAGAGAGGATTCTGGCCCGGGCGGGAATGAAGAAGGTGAGCATGGAGCTGGGCAGCATCGCGCCCGTGATCGTGATGGCCGACGCCGACCTGGAGGCGGCCGTGGCCTCCTGCGTGAGCGGAGCCTACTGGGCCGCCGGGCAGAACTGCCTGCACGTGCAGCGACTGCTGGTTCAGGAGGGCGTGTACGACGAGTTCGTGCCGCGGTTCGTCGAGGCCGCCGCGACCTACGTGGTGGGAGACAAGCTGGACGAGGCCACGGACATGGGTCCGCTGATCAACGAGAAGGCCGCCCGCCGGGTGGAGACGTGGGTGAGTGAGGCGGTGGAGGCCGGTGCACGGCTCCTGACAGGTGGGAAGAGAGAGGGCAACTTCTACTTTCCGACTCTCCTGGATCGGGCGCCCGATTCCTGCGCCGTGGTGGCCCGCGAGATCTTCGGCCCGGTGAGCGTGGCGTGGCCGTTCCGCGAGCTCGGCGAGGCCCTCGAGAGAGCGAACGAGGTGGACTTCGGGTTGCAGGGGGCCATCTTCACGCGAGACCTTGGGACAGCGTTCCGGGCTGTCGAAGGACTCCGTTGCGGCGGCGTGATGGTGAACGACAGCACGGACTACCGGATCGACGCAATGCCGTTCGGCGGCATGAAGGGATCCGGGCTGGGGCGCGAGGGAGTCAGGTTCGCCCTCGACGAGATGACCGAGATCAAGCTCGCCTGCTTCAATCTGTAGGCGGAATCGAGCGAGGATAGGGGAGACACCGATGGAGAGCACCACGTTGACGGGCGGTGAGACGGCCGAGGCACCGGTCAGCAGCCAGGACTTCGCCGCCGCGAAGCTTCTTTCTCCGCGCAGACGGACCAGTTCGGCGACCAGTCTCGAGGAGCTCGCCGAAGAACAGCTCCGCCACTTCGGAATCGACGCGGACAGCGACTACGGGCGCTCCCTGCACGCTGCCGCACTGAATCTGTACCGTGCTCAGGCCGACGTGACGCGGCTGTGGGAGATCACGCTGGGGTCGATCGACGGCCTCGACCGCTCGGACCGGATCGCATACTTCAACGCCAAGAAGTTCCTGTGCTTCCAGATGGCCAAGGTCCTGGACACGTTCCAGAACCCCTTCCGGAAGGCCTACCAGAGCCTCGGCTTCTCGGAGACTTCGCAGCACGCCAAGGGCCCGTACCCGGTGTTCGACAACGTCACGGCGGTCTTCGCCGCGAATCCGGTGATCGTGCGGTCGGCCACGTACATCTACGCGTGCACGGAATGGGTGAACGACGCGTTCGAGGGCAAGGAGCTTCTGCTCGAGATCTACTCGAGGCTTCTCAACCCGACATCAGTGTCGCTCGCCAACTACATCGTCGACATCGAGTGCGGACCCTACGCCTCGGAGTACATGGCGTGGAACTTCAACAGCGGCATGGCGGCGATCGACACCCTGCTGAGCCACCGGATCCGGCGCGACGAAGTGGTGATCGCATCGCGTAACGTGTACGGCGGCACCTACCAGCTGCTGCACGACTGGTTCGCGCGAGAGGACAAGCTGAACATCCAGCTGGAGTGGTTCGACGGTCAGTCGGGCCAGGATTTCGCGGAGCTCCTCGCCGATGTCGAAGAGCGCCACGCGGACCTGCTCGCGCGCCAGTCCGAGATCTTCGTCTTCCTCGAATCGCCGTGTAACCCGCACGGCTACGTGGTCGACTATCCGGCCATCTGCCGGATCGCGCACGACCGCGGCCACGTGGTGGCGCTCGATTCCACGGTGGCCACTCCGTTTCTCCAGAAGCCGCTGCAGCGGGCGGACCGGGCCGAGCGGCCCGACTACGTGATCCACTCGTACACGAAGGACCTGACGGGGAACGGTAACGCGACCGGCGGCGTGGTGATCGGCGAGAACCACCTGATGTTCATCCCGAAGGGACAATCCTACGCGGGGGTGAGCTGGGAAGAGACGCTGTTCTGGGGCGTGTACTACATCAAGGGCGCGTTCCTGGACGCCGACACGGCGTTCGAGGTGATCAGCGGGATGAAGACGATGGAGCTGCGCGTGCTGCAGAAGTGCATCAACACGCTGATCCTGGCTCGCTTCCTGGCCTCGCACCCCCGGATCCGGGTCAACTGCAACGCCGTCGAGGGGGATCCAAACCGTCCCATTCGCGACCGGGTGCTCCAGTTCGGCCTGTCGGCTCCCCTGTTCACGATCGACTTCGAGGAGGCCGGCCTCGACACCGAGACGTTCGTGCGCTTCTTCGACAGCCTCGAGCCCGCATTCCACCACCAGGTCACGCTCGGTCAGTCGAACACGGTGGTCCTGTGTCCGGCCATGACCTCGCACTCGGAGATGGACGACGAAGCGCTGCATGATGCGGGCATCGCGCGGACCACGATTCGCGTGGCGGTGGGCGACGAGAATCCGAAGGAGCTGATCGCCCATTTCGTCAGCGCGGCGCGACTGGCGATCGATCCAGGCGCGCCCGGGTTCAGCGACGGCTTCCTGAGTCCGGCGGAGACGGACGCGCTCGTCCGGAGCACGTATCTGAAGGTCCACGAAGCCTATGTGGATTCGCTTCCGACGACCGCCGAAGTGATGAAGTAGGATCGGGTCCGGCGCTCAAGTCCGGGCCGCCATCTCCGGCGACGCCGCCTCGAGCGCCTGACCGAGGTCGTGCTCCAGGTCGTCGTAGTCCTCACACCCGACGGCGATCCTCACCAGGTCGTCCGTGATTCCGGCCTTCAGTCGCTCCTGCGCCGGAACTCCGGCGTGCGTCATGGACGCGGGGTGCTCGATCAGCGTCTCGATCCCGCCGAGGCTCACGGCGAGGGTCGCCAGGCGAACGCCGTTGATCACGCGCCGTCCGGCCTCCAGACCTCCACGCACCCCGAAGGTCACGATCGCGCCGGGCCCCCGCATCTGCTGCCTCATCAGGTCGTGCTGCGGGTGGTCGACGAGGCCCGGGTAGTTCACCCATTGCACCGCCGCGTGCCGCTGCAGGAAGTAGGCGAGCGCACGCGCGTTCGCCTGCGCACGTTCCATCCGGAGGCCCAGCGTCTTGATGCCGCGCAGGACGAGCCACGCCTGGTGAGGGTCCATCGTGCCGCCGAAGTTGACGTGCACGGCCCGCAGTCGTTCGAGGACTTCCTCGTCGCGAGCCACGATCATCCCGGCCACCACGTCGGTGTGGCCGTTGATGAACTTCGTCATGCTGTGCACGACCACGTCGGCCCCCAGCTGCAACGGGTTCTGCAGGTAGGGGGACGCGAAGGTGTTGTCGACCGCGAGGAGCGCACCGGCGCCGTGGGCTATGTCGGCGCAGCGCGCGATGTCCGTGAGCTTGAGGGTCGGGTTAGCCGGGCTCTCGACGAACACGAGGCTGGTGTTCGGACGTAGCGCACGGGCCACATTGTCCGAATGGGACGAATCGACAAACGTCGCCTCGACCCCGAACCGGGCGTACTCGGTCTCCAGGACCGTCCGTGAGGGTCCGTAGACGCAGTCCGTGACCACGACGTGCGCGCCCTGGCCCAGGAGGGCCAGGTAGACCGTGTTGATGGCGGCCATGCCGCTCGCCGCACCGAGAGCTCCGCACCCGTACTCGAGGAGAGCGACGTTGCGCTCCAGAGCCGCCACGGTGGGGTTTCCAAGCCGCGTGTACTTGCAGCCGGGGGCTCCTCCGAACCGCGCCGCACCTTCGTCCGCGTCCGTGAACGCGAAGGTGGAGGACTGGTAGATCGGCGTGCTCACGGCACCCGTGTGCGGATCCTCCTGCTGTCCTCCGTGGATGATCCTCGTATGTGGTCCGGCGAGCCTGACGTCGTCCATGGCGCTGCCCCTGAGAATGCGTTCCGTGTCCGGGCCTCGTCAGTACTGCAAGACCTTTGCCGGATTCCCGGAGCGCGCTCGACTCGCCCTGCGGCGCGAGTCGGTCGCGCCAGTTCCCGGACCGGGATAGAATACCCGAGCGCGCCACCGCGCGTGCGACTGCGGACGTAACAGACACATTTCACGGAGCGCCGTCGGCCCGGCGGGCGCAGGCGGCAGCGGTCCTTCTCATCCGGGAGGCGGCGTGGACGACCTGACCTCTCCGACCAGGCTCACCGGCCGTACGGGTGCCTACCCCGAGTTCACCTGGGCGGGCATCCTGGTGGGTTACGGGATCGGAATCCTCATCGCCGTCAGCATCGGCTACTTGAGTCTGAAGCTGGGCTTTTCGATCGAAGGATCCGAGCTGGCGGCGATCCTCGGCTTCGGAATCCTCCGCGGGCTGATGAGGCGCAACAGCATCATCGAGAACAACATCCAGCAGACTCTGGCAAGCGCCGTCAACGGCGCATCGGCCGGAATGATGTTCTCGGTCCCGGCGCTGTTCATCCTCGGGATCACCGATTTCAACTATCCATTGCTCGTTCTGGGTTGCATCGCGGGCGGGATCCTCGGAATCGCGTTCATCATCCCGCTTCGCAAGCAGATGATCGACTACAATCGCCTCGCTTTTCCCGGCGGGATCGCGACGGCGGCGGTGCTCAAGTCACCGGGGGCGGGGATTCACAAGGCCTGGCTGCTGGTGGGTGGGGCTCTCGTCGCGGCGAGCGCGCACTTCATCAGCCTGAAGACCGGGGTCGAGAACTACGACCTCGGTGCGCTTCTCGGGCTCCCCGAGTACATGAACGGCATCTGGTACCTGTCGCTTCTGACGGTGGGCGTGGCGTTCCTGGCGGGTAAGGGCGGCTTCTTCTTCATCGTGGGCGGCTACGTCTGCTACTGGTTCCTCGCGCCGATCATGAACGCGACGGGGCTTCTGCCTGATCCGGCCACGCTGCAGGCGTCCGGCATGGGAATCGCGGACTACCTGCGGCTCAACCTGTTCCGTCCCACGGGGATCGGCATGCTGATCGGCGGAGCCCTGATGGGGATCGTGCTGGCACTCCCACTCGTCGCGAGCGCCATACGCAGCATGCGGGACGCGGCCAGGTCGCGCTCCGAGATCTCCCAGGACGAGCTCCCGATCCAGATGCTCTACATGGGCGTGGCAGCGGCCTTCGTCGTGCTGGCGATCATCGCGTGGACCGCGGTGGCCGAGGTCGGACTGGCCCGCGGGTTGACGATGGCGCTGCTCGGAACCATGTGGATATGGGTCGCCGGCGTCGTTCTGTCCGAGTGCATCGGCCGGACGAACTGGTCGCCGCTCTCGGGAATGACGCTGATCGGCGTGACGATCATGATCCTGGTGACGAGCGGGATCGGCGATCGGGCGTCGATCGTCGCCTCGGTGACCGTGGGGGCCGCGATGTGCGTGGCCATGGCCCAGGCCACCGACCTGATGCTGGACCTCAAGACCGGCTATCTGGTCGGCGCGATTCCGAAGCAGCAGCAGAAGGCCCAGTTCCTGGGCACCTGGATCGGGCCGATCGTCATCATGGGCCTGATCATCGTCCTCCATCAGGCCTACACGCTGGGCAGCGACCAGCTGCCGGCCCCCCAGGGCCAGGCGCTGGCGAGCGTCGTTCAGGGGATCCTCGGGGGCGACGTACCGCGCGCCAAGTACCTTACGGGAGCCGGCCTCGGCGCCCTTCTGAGCGCCAGCGGCATCGGAGGACTGGGGGTCCTCGTCGGACTCGGCTTCTACCTGCCGTTCAACATCGTCCTCACCTACACCATCGGAACACTGCTCCGCGTGGCCTCCGACTGGAAGCTCGGCAAGGTGTGGAGCGAGGACGTGGGCGTCCCGATCGCTGCCGGTCTGATCGTGGGCGAAGCGTTGATCGGAGTGGTCTACTCGCTGTTCATCGTGTTCGGGTGAGGAGGGCGACATGAGACTCAGACATCTGGGCTATCTGCTCATCACGGTCGGCTTCCTCGGCGGCTCCTTCGAGGTCGTCAAGCAGGTGGAGGGGGTGAACACCGCACCCTTCCTGCTCTGGCTCGGAATCGGGATCGCGGGTGTGGTCGTGGCGCAGCGAGCGCGCAGGGCCGAAGCGACGGACGTGGAAGTGATCACGACCAACGTCCGGGCGATCGAATCGAGCCTGCAGGCTCTCTCGGCGGAGGCGAACAAGCTGAACGCCGAGAAGTCCGGAATCAACGTCTACGACCTGCGACACCGGATCGACGCGGCGTTCATGGCCGACCTGGTCAAGTTCGTGGACGCCCGCGAGAGCATAGCTCACAGCTACGGGCTGAAGGCCTACGCGGAGCTGATGAACCGGTTCGCCGCCGGCGAACGGGCCCTGAACCGGGTGTGGTCCGCCTCGACCGATGGCTACGTGGACGAAACCTCGAGTTACCTGGAGAAGGCCGCGATCCACTTCGAGGACGCACTGGCGACGTTCCGGACGATCAGGGCGACCGGCGGGTCGGCGACGGAGGCGCCCCGGGCACAGGTGTGATCGTCCGGGTTGTCCGCTAGACGCCCAGCCTGTCCGGGTTGAGCCCCTCGAGCTCCGGAAGCAGGAACGTGCCGTCCTTGCGGATCAGCACGTCGTCGAACCACACCTCTCCGCCGCCGTACTCCGGGCGCTGAATCAGGACGAGGTCCCAGTGGATCTGGCTTCGATTCCCGTTGAACGCCGTGTCGTAGGCGTTGCCTGGAGTGAGGTGCATGCTTCCCGCGATCTTCTCGTCGAACAGGATGTCCTTCATCGGCTCCAGGATGTGCGGGTGGAAGCCGAGCGAGAACTCGCCGATGTACCGGGCGCCCTCGTCCGAATCCAGCACTTCGTTCAGGTGCTCCGTGTTCGTGCTCCGCGCCTCGACGATCTTCCCCTGCTCGAACCGGAAGAACACGTCCTCGTGCGTCACGCCCTGGTAGATCGTGGGCGTGTTGTACTGGATCGTGCCTTCGATGCTGTCTCGCACGGGGGCCGTGAACACCTCCCCATCGGGGATGTTTCTCTTGCCGTCGCAAGGCATCGCCGGGATGCCCGCGATGCTGAACCGGAGATCCGTCGAAGGGGCCTTGATGTGCACCCGGTCCGTCGCTTCCATCAGCTTCTGCAGCGGCTGCAGAGCCTCGGCCATGCGCTCGTAGTCCATCGTGCACACGCGGAAGAAGAAATCCTCGAATTCCTCCGTCGAGCGCTCGGCCAGCTGGGCCATGGACGGACTGGGCCAGCGGAGCACGACCCATCGCGTGTCCGGGACCCTGATTTCCATGTGGACCCGCTTCCAGATGTAGCGATCGTACATCTTCTGCTTGTCCACGGGAACGTCGGACAGCTCCGAGACGTTCGGAGCGCCGCGCACGCCGATGTAGGCGTCGACGCCCCTCATGTACGCTTCCTCCGAGGCGGCCATGAGGTCGAGCTGGGCCTCGGTGGCGCCTAGAAGAAGCTTCCTGAGTACCCGCTTGCTCTTCAGGAGCACGTTGGGCACGACGCCGGACTCGTGTGCCACGCGGACGAGCTCTGTCGTGAACGCCGTCGGCGTGTCGATCGCCTCGATGAGAACCTTCTCGCCCGCCTTCAGCTCGCAGGAATAGTGGATCAGGGTCTCGGCCAGCTTCGTATACCGGGGGTCGGTCATCTCTCGTCACTCGGTTGGAATCGGTCGCCTGAGCCGTCGGCGGGGGAGGACGACGCTCGAGAATCGCAAAACTGTGCCCGTGGGGGACCTTCGTGCAATGGTACGCGCGACCCGGTCCTTTCCGGTCAGCCGGCGCGCCCGTTCTTTCTCCCCGTTTCCAGCTTGTTTCTCACCTCGCGCCGGGGAAGAGCCGCCAGACGGTCTCCGCGGCTTTCGAGATACGCCGCCACCTCCGGCGCCTGGTGTCTCGTCATCTGCCGCAGCACCCAGGAGACGGCCTTCGTGATCATCGGGTCCCGCTCATCGATCAGGCGATCCACCTGGCGCAGGGTCCAGGCCCCGAAAGCGGCGCCGTCACGGTTGAGATGCACGCCGGCCACCAGGCCCAGCCTCCTGCTGTACAGGTGGGGGTCCCCGATCAGGTCTTCCAGATACGACAGGCGGCCGGCGGGGTCGGCCTCCGCCCACGGACCGAGCACTGCTCCGCCGAGAAAGTCGCATACCCCCCAGTTGTCGATGTCCTTCCTCCAGCGATCGAACCTCTCCCGGTCGAGATCGCACACGACGTGCGGGCGCAAGCGGAGGATCTCGAGGCCCAGCATCCGCTCGTCCCTGGACTCGGCTTTCCACAGCGATTCGACCAGGGCCAGTACTTCCCGGGGCGCGGCATCCCGATGTGCGCGATTCCACTTGTTCGCGAGGCGCCGATTCTCGGGGGTGCGGATTCCATAGACGCGCTGCGCGGTCGGTGCGACCATCAGGGACCCTTCACGGTACTCCGGGTCGGCCAGCCGACGGATCTCGGCCCGGAGCTCAGCGTGCCACCCGACGACCGCCCCGCCCGTCACGGTGCCAGGGGGAAGAAGAAGTCCGCGATCACGTCTCCCAGGTCCACCTCGTTCGGATTGTCAGTCGACGTCAGCCACCGGTGTCCCGCGCCGTCGATCACGTCCAGGCGGACCGGGCCCGCGCCGGCACAGCCGCCCCAGAGGCTCGCGTGCACGGTCGGAGGTCCCACCGCGTCGGCCGGGTAGTCCCAGCTTGCGGGCGTGGCATCGCAGGCCCCGTGCACGCGCCACAGCTCGGCGAGATCGGCGATCGACATCGTCTTTGCCCCGCCTTCGATCGGCGCCACGAGATCCTGGATGGCGTGGATGATCAGGACGGACGGCCTGGAGCTCGAGCAGAAGCCCTCGAAATCGCTGCGGGCGCCGGCCGCTACCGGAGCGATCCCGCGAACCGGGGAGTCGGGCGCGCAGCCCATGTAGTTGATGAAGAAGCCCCCCATCGAGAACCCGGTGGCGTAGACGCTGTCCGGGTGGACGGCGTACTTCTCGCTGGTCCAGCGGATGATCTGACGGGCGAAGTCGATCTCTTCATACCCGTCGCGGCCGTCGTTCTCGCACCCGGGGCAGGGGATGGGGAAGAAGCCGTCCGACGCTTCCGGATAGATGACGGCGAAACCGTGCTCGTTCGCGATCCAGTCCAGCCCGGTCACCTGCCGCAACTGCTCGGCGTGCATCCCGGATCCGTGGTAGGCGAGAAGGAGCGGGACACGGCGCTCGTGATCGTAGCTCAAAGGGAGATGGCCGATGAACGATCGCTCGCGTCCGGCAAAGGTCATCGATCCGAGGAACTCGCGACGGCCGTCCCAGTCCGGCAAGTCGGGGAGTCCTCCTCCATCGGGCCCGGAGGGAGTTCCTTCCGAGCAGCCTGCGAGGGTGGTCACGCATAGCGCCAGGGCGACGAAGAAGCGATCGGTTCGAGCCATGACTGATGATACAGACCTTCCCCGCTTTGGTGCCCGCCCGGTGCGCCCGGCACGGCGGCGGGCGGTAACCGGTAGCGAGGCCCTGTCGCCCGGCACATCTTGCGAGGTACCCTGATGATCCGATCACTTCAGCCCGCGAGCAGCCCATGAGTTCGCCACGCATACGACGCCTAGCCCTTCTCGCCGTGTCATTCGCGGCGGCATCGGCATGCCGCCCGGCCATGAGCGCGGCCCAGGACACGCCGCTCCGCACGAAGGTACTTCTGATAGGCCTGGACGGGGTACGAGTCGACATTCTGGCCGCGGCTCAGACGCCGGTCATCGATTCGCTCGCGTCGGCCGGGTTCTTCTCCGATGAGGCGAAGACCCGGGTCCGAACCGTGAGCGGTCCCGGCTGGTCGAGCATGGTGATCGGAGCGCGGACCGATCGGCACCTCGTGGACAGCAACGATTTTTCAGGCAACGACTACGCGACATACCCGGACTTCCTCACGCGGATCGAGCGCGAACGCCCCGAGCTGAACACCCTGGCGGTGGTGGACTGGCCGCCGCTTGGAACGACCGACTCGGGTGGACCGCTGTTCAGCGACGAGATCGACGTGCGGATCGACTTCGACGGTGAGCTCGACGGGTACCGGCTCGCGGACTCGCTGAGCGTCGAGGCGGCGGCGAAGCAGCTCCGGGAAACGGATGTGGACGCGGCGTTCGTCTACCTGGGCGAGATCGACGTGGTGGGCCACGAGACCAATTCCAGGTCCCCCCAGTACCGGGCGGCCATCGAGTGGGCGGACACGCGCGTGGGCCTACTTCTGCAGGCGCTGCGGGACCGGCCGACGTACGCGGATGAGGACTGGCTCATCCTGATGAGCACGGACCACGGTCGAAACGACGCGGGCGGTCACGGAGGGACCTCTCCGTCCGAGAAGACGATCTTCTTCCTGGCGAGCGGCCCGTCCGTGGAACCCGGGCGGACGGACTGCCCTCCGGAGATCGTCGACGTTGCCGTGACCGCGCTGGCCCACCTGGGCCTGGGACCGGATCCTGCGTGGGGCCTGCAGGGAGAGGTGCGCGGCCTGAAGCAGTAGTCGGTTCGCGATCCCGGCCAGCCGCCCCCGGCGCCCCCCCGGTGGGCCTCAGGGTGTCCCGGCGGAAGCGACGCACTTCAGATCGTGCCCCCGGATTCGCAGAGTCGCGGGCCGGCCCGCGGGACCGACGCTGAACGTGACGAGGTCGGGGCGCAGCCAGCCCTGCCTCCAGCTGGCCTCGCGCCAGAATCACGGAGTCATCCTGCTCGACGGCGATCGCCAGAGCGGGCACATCCCACTCGACCTTCGCGGCCCGGATCCAGGCGGGGTATTGCCGATCGCTTTCGCATCCGTCTTATGTTGCGACCGGATACGGTCGGGACGTACCCAGTCGAGGAAGGCGAGAATACAGGGATCAATGCTTCTTCGGGGCGCCATCCAACGCCGAGCAAGGCGGCGCTGGCCCCTCCGGTCAGGCCTCGCGGCCGCGGCCGGACTGGCTCTCGCCGGACCCGCCGGAGCACAGGTGACGGCCGGGCCGGAATCGGCCGCGATCGTGGTCAGCGACGTCTCGGTCGTCGACGTGGAGACGGGTCGAATCGAGCCTGGCCGGTTCGTGACGATCCAGGGCGACCGGATCGTGCGGGTAGCGGGAACCAGGCCGATCACCGCGGGGGCAAGGGAGATCGACGGCCGGGGCAGGTATCTGATTCCCGGCCTGTGGGACATGCACGGTCACGCACTCCCGACCGGGCTCGAGGCCGGGGGCGAATGGTGGGAGCCGGACTATCGGACGGCGTTCGCGCTGCTGGTGGCGAACGGGGTGACGGGCGTCCGCGACATGTGGGGATCGCTCGAGGTCGCCGCGCGCATCAGGCGGGAACGAGCGCGGACGGGCGCCGTCTGGCCGCGCGTCCTGACCGCGGGCGGAATCATCGACGGGCCGGAGCCCTTTCATCCCGGTCTGATTTCGCTGACCTCGACCGCCGAGGCGAGGAGGGCCGTGGACTCGCTCGTGGCCGGCGGCGCGGACTTCATCAAGGTGTACAGCTCGCTGCCGTTCGACCTGTACCGCGAGGTGGTCCGACGCGCCACGGCTCTGGGGGTCCCCGTCGCCGGCCACGTCCCGAGCGCCGTTCGGGCCGCCGATGCCGCGCTCGCCGGCCAGCGCAGCTTCGAGCACATGTACGGAGTACTCGAAGGTTGTTCGGACGAGGAAGCAGCCCTGATCGCCGACAACATCGCGTTCCTGGACGAGCGAGCGGCCGATCGGTCCGACCCGGACGCAGATCGTGCCTACTTCGACCGGCTGCTGGATACCCAGAGCGATCGCGACTGCGACGACCTGCTGCGCCTGCTGGCGGAGCGAAACGTGTGGCAGGTGCCCACGCTGGCGGCGCACCGCGGGGTCTTCCGCCTGCGGGACCCGCAGGCGGCGGACGACCCACGGCTGGCCTACATCGACCCGATCGCCCGGTCCCTGTGGCAGCCGGGAAGCTACGATGAGACGAGGACCTTCGCCGCGGTGGACTGGGAGCTGCGCGAACGAAGGTGGAAGCGGATGCTCGCGATCGTGCGACGAATGAACGAGTTGGGCGTCCCGATTCTCGCGGGCTCCGACTTTCATCCCACGCTCGCGTTCACGTTCCCCGGGTTCGGCCTGCACGACGAGCTGGAGTTGCTTGTAGAGGCGGGGCTGTCGTCCGCCGAGGCGCTCCGGACGGCCACTCTCAACCCGGCGCTGTACCTGCAGGCGACCGACTCTCTCGGCACGATCGCGCCCGGAATGCTGGCCGACCTGGTGCTTCTGGATCGAAATCCGTTGGATGACATCCGGAACACCCGTTCCATCCGCGCGGTCTGCGTGAGAGGCGAGTGGCTGAATCGCGACACGCTGAATGAGATGCTGGCGGAAGTGGCCGACCACTACCGCACCGCCGCTCAGGGACCCTCCGCCCCGCTGCCCGATGGCGCCGAGCGCCAGGTCGAGATCGACGGACCGAGCACCGGTCTCCGATTCATGTTCCTGGTCGACCCCGAGACCATCGCGGGCCTGGTCCCGCCGTTTCTGGAGCCGCTAACGGCAGCGGATCTTTCCACCCTGGATGCATCCGCCGAGGCCTTCCTGACGGCGAATCCGCAGTACAGAGGCTGGGTGCTGGCCGGACTCGACATCGCCACCGCCGATTCCGTGTGGATCGATGGGGAGGGGCCCCGACACGGGGCGGAAGCCAGCTGGTGGATCGAGACGCGAGGACGGGCGCACGTGCCGTCCTCGCTGCCAGCCGACATCGAGACACGGACCGAGATCGCGGGGTGGAGCGCTTCACGGTCCCCGGGCACGCGCGTCTCGGCTCGCCGGTTCGGGAGCGGAACCTGGACGTTCGGAATCGAGTCCGTGACGATGAGGGTAGACGCCGTGTGCGCGCCCGGTGGCGCTCGCGCCCCCGTCGGAGGCCCCGGGCCCGAGCCGGTGCTGGTCTGGCAGGGCGGCGAGGTCCCGGACCGCTACACCGTGCGCATCCCGGGCATCGAGCTGGCTCGGGATTGCGACCTGAGAATGTCCGCGGACGGTCTGCATCCGCTGGCTGTCGCACTGAGAGCCACGCCGCTCGTGCAGGGCGCCGTGCTGGGGGCGCGTCTCGTGGAGGGCCAGGGAGAGCGAAGAGGCATCTACCGGGTGGATTGAACGGTCGAGGCAAGGGTTGCGGGGCCGGCCGGCTGAGCGTATTCCGGTCCCAGCGCCACGTCCCCCGTCAGACAAGAGGAGCCATGCAGCACGACGCCATCGCCGTCATCGACTTCGGCGGTCAGTACGCACACCTCATCGCGACCAAGGTACGGCGTCACGGAGTCCTGGCCGAGATCCGGCAGCCCGAGGATCCGAACGAGATGTTCGAGCCGTACCGCGGGATCATCATCTCCGGGAGCCCGGCCCTCGCGTCGCACGGCGAGGATTCCGACTACAACAAGGGCATCTACGACCTGGACGTGCCGATCCTGGGCTTCTGCTTCGGTCACCAGGAGATCGCGCAGCACTACGGCGGCAGGGTCGTGCACGGCGGGAGACAGTGGGGGCGCACAGACCTGCACTTGAGCGGAGCACACGCGCTGTTCAAGGGACTCGATCGTGTGCAGCCCGTGTGGATGAGCCACTACGACTCGGTCACCGAGGTGGGTCCCGACTTCGTCGAGCTCGCCTGGAGCGCCACGACAGCGGACGGACCTGGACACCGGTTCGCGGCAATCGGATCGGACTCGCTGCGGCGCTACGGCTTCCAGTTTCATCCGGAAGTGGACGACACGGTCCACGGCGATGAGATGATCGCCAACTTCGTCCTCGACATTTGCGGTTGCGAGCCGTCGTGGACGATCGAGGCCTTCATGGCGGAGGAGATGGAGAGGATCCGGGCCCAGGTCGGAGACCGGTCGGTCTTCCTCCTGGCCTCGGGCGGCGTGGACTCCACCGTGGCGGCGACGCTTCTCACCCGGGCCCTGGGCCCCGACCGCGTGGACCTGCTGCACGTGGACAACGGGCTGATGCGGCTCGACGAGAGTGCGCAGGTGCTCGAGTTCTTCGCCGGCCTCGGTCTCGGGTCGCACGTGCATTTCGTGGACGCGAGCGACCGGTTCCTGGAAGCGCTCGACGGCCTGATCGAGCCGGAGGCGAAACGCCGGGCGATCGGCGACACCTTCATCGACGTGTTCCGGGACCAGGCCAGCCTGCTCGGAATCGAGGATCACCTCCTCGGGCAGGGCACGATCTATCCGGACACGATCGAGACGGGCGGGACGAAACGGGCCGACACGATCAAGACCCACCACAACCGTGTGCCGATCATCGACGAGCTGATCGCGCAGGGGAGGGTGATCGAGCCGCTAAAGGAACTCTACAAGGTGGAAGTGCGGGAGCTCGGAGAGAAGCTGGGGATTCCGCACGAGCTCGTCTGGCGACATCCGTTCCCGGGCCCGGGACTCGGCGTGCGATGCCTTTGCGGTGACGGCCGGGGAGATCGGACGGGCCTGGAGGAGATCCGACCCGCCGTAGAGCGTGCGGCGCTCGACTTCGGCTTCGATGCAATCCTGCTGCCGATCCGGTCGGTCGGCGTGAAGGCAGATCTTCGGGCCTACGAACACCCGGTGCTTCTCAGCGGAGCGGGGGACTGGAACCGACTGCTCGAGGCCGCCGCGGTGCTGACGGCCGATGTGCCCGGCATCAACCGTTGCATCTGGAACCTGGACGAGGGCGCTCCCGACGTCGCGCTGCCGCTGCGCGCCACGATGACGCGCGACCGACTGGACCTTCTGCGGCGAGCCGACCACGCGGTGATGGAGGGACTGAGACGGCACGGACTGTACGACGCGATCTGGCAATGTCCGACGGTCCTGATTCCGCTCGATCTGAGGGGGGACGGCGGCGAGCTGGTGGTCGTCCGACCGGTGTACTCGAAGCGGGCGATGACGGCGGCGCCGGTCGAGCTGCCTCAGCCTCTGCTGGACGAGATCCGCGAGAGGGTCCTCGGCCTCGATGGGGTGTCCGGCCTCGCTCTGGACATCACCTCCAAGCCGCCCGGCACGATCGAGTGGGAGTGAAGCACCGATCCCGTCCGAGGACCGAATGAGGAACAGGCCCCTGCCGCAGCGCATCGCGACCTGGATCCTCGTCGCGATGATCGCCGCGACCCTGCTGCGCGTGTGGGACAGGCTGCGTTCCCCCCCCGAGCCCGTCGTCCGGGAAGTCATCGAGAGGCCCGACCTCGTCAAATGGGAGATGCCCGGATGCTACGCGCTGCGCGTGGGCTCGTGGAGCCGGGAGGCGACGCACGCCGACACATCGGCCGTCGGTTTCCCGGCCTTTCTGACTCCTCCCACACGTGTGCGCCTCATGGCCGATTCCACCGACTGGTGGGGTCGCGCGCAGACGACCTACCGCGCGGTTCCGCTGACGGGCGACCACGATCCGCGTCTGCGCGACTACATGCGTTGGGTCGTGCGAGCTGACACCCTGTGGTTGATCTGGGCGGACCGACGATCGGGGGGTGGAGTGGCTCTCAGATCGGTGGGCGACAGTCTTCTGGGCCGGGCGCGAGTGTTCGATCGGGCGGCGGCGATCGACGCCACCGCCTCGGCGGCTGCCTGGAGGCTCGACTGTCTGACCCTGGAGCGAGAGCCGAGGCGCACCACCCCGCGTCGCTGACCCGTTTCAGGGCAGATCGATCTCCGGGTGGTCCGGATCGGGGCGATAGAGGACCAGCGTCCGCCCGATGACCTGAACCAGGGCGGCTTCCGGGAGACGGTCCACCAGCTCCTCCGCCGTTCCGCGCACTCCCGCGGGCGCCGAGTCCTGGACCTTCACCTTGAGGATCTCGCGGGTGTTGAACGCGTCCCGCAGCGCGGCCAGCGTCCGATCGGTCACGCCCTCCTTGCCGATCTGGTGGACCGGCTTGAGGGAATGCGCCAGCGACTTCAGGTAGGTGCGCTGTTTCGTCGTCAGTGTGTCGATGATCGTCATCCTTTGCGTCGAAATTCACCGGGTGCTTGAACATAGGCGGAGTCGCGGCGAGACCCAAGCTCGCTGACACCCCGCCGGGTCCCGGCGGCTCGACGGGCCTCAATCGCCCCCGGCGCGCTCCTCCCAGGACTCGGCCACCCAGCCGGAGACGCCGTCGACGGCCGTCACGAGGCGGTCTCCGATCCATTCGAATCCGTGACCCACCGCCGTCTCGTCGAGGATTCCGGCCCACACGGCGACGATCGCGAGCACGACGACCACGAGCGCCGGCTTGAGGATGGTCTTGACCGTCTCCTTGATGACGACGTACGCGATCATCCCCAGAAGCAGGAAAAAAGTGATCGCGCCGACCAGCGACGAGGATATCGCCACGTGTTCCATGCCTTCCAGATCGGTTGACGAAGAGCGCGGGTCCGGTGTTTCCTACGGCTCTTCCGGCACCCTAGATTCATCCCGCACGTCCCGACGGAATCTCGCACCCCAGACCCGGAGCCGCGACCCATGTTCCTGCGTCCGAGACTATCCTTTCTGCTCATCGGATTCCTGGCTGTCACCGGCGTCGAGGGCTTCGCTCAGGAGGCGGCCGAGGAGGTGCCCGACATCGATGCGTGGGTGCAGCGCACGCGGGAGACCTTCGAGGTCCCGGGTATCGCGGTCGCCATCGTGAAGGACGGTCACGTGGTGCTGGCGCGCGGGTACGGCGTCCGTCGCCTCGGGGAAGATACCCCGGTCGACGAGCACACGCGCTTCGGGATCGCGTCCAACACGAAGGCGTTCACGGCCACGGCGCTCGGACTGCTCGTGGAGGAAGGCCTGATCGACTGGGACGGCCGGGTGATCGACTACCTTCCGTGGTTCCAGATGTGGGACCCGTGGGTGACCCGCGAGATGAGGGTTCGCGATCTCCTGGTGCATAGGAGCGGACTGGGCCTCGGCCAGGGAGATCTGCTCTACTGGCCCGAGTCGGACGTCTCCCGGCGAGAGATCGTCGAAGCGCTTCGATATCTGGAGCCGGTGACCAGCTTCCGCAGCGCGTACGCGTACGACAACATCCTGTACCACGCGGCGGCGCTGGTGATCGAGGAGGTGAGCGGCCTGACCTGGGAGGACTTCGTCCGAACGCGGATCATCGAGCCCCTCGCGATGGCGGACACGCGGGTCACGCGGGCGTCCACTCTCGAGGAGGGCAACGTCGCGACTCCCCACGCACGCGTCGAAGGTGTGGTGCGGCCCGTGCAGCCGCTCGCCGCCACGGCGACCAACGCCGCGGGCGGGATCAATTCCACCGCGTCCGACATGGCGAAATGGATGATCGTGCAACTGGATTCGGGGCGGGTCGCAGGAGGGGATCGGTTGTTCGAGTCCGGCACCACGCGTCAGCTGTGGAATCCAGTGACGCCGATGCCGGTCGGGCGATGGACGGGTGCGCTGGCCCCGCTTCAGCCCCAGTACCAGGCTTACGCCCTGGGCTTCGTCATTCGCGACTACCGGGGCCACAAGCTCGTCACGCACACCGGCGGACTCCCGGGCTACGTGTCGCGGGTCGCGATGATACCGGACCTCAAGCTCGGGGTGGCGGTGCTCACGAGTCAGGAGATGGGAGCCGCCTTCGAAGCGATCACGTACCACGTTCTGGACCAGTATCTGGGAGCGGAGCCGAGCGACTGGATCGGCGCGTGGCGGGACCTGATGGCGCTTCGGGACTCGACCGTCGAGGCCCGGGACAAGTCGGAGGCTGCGGCGCGCGACAGCGCATCCGGGCCCTCCCTCTCGATCGAGAGATATGCGGGGACCTACCGAGACAAGTGGTACGGGGACGTGTCGATCGCGACGGAAGGCGAGGACCTGGTGATTCAGTTCGGCCGCACGCCATCGCTGATCGGGGACCTGGAGCACTGGCAGTTCGACACGTTCTATGTCCGCTGGAGAGACCGCGAGCTGAGGGCCGACGCCTTCATCACGTTCGAGCTGGCAGCCGACGGCAGCGTCGCCGGGGCTCGGATGAAGGCTGCCTCTCCCTCAGTCGACTTCAGCTACGACTTCCAGGACCTCGACCTGAGGCGGACGGAGTGAAGTCGCTAACTGCCGGACGTCCGCTGACGCTGGCCTAGGAGCCATCGCACCACTCGCGGGCGTTCTGGAACATGCGCAGCCAGGGCGAGGGGAAGGGCTGACCGCGATCCGCGGCCTCCCGGATCTGTTCCCTCCATTCCGGCGGGTTCCAGCCGCACTGCCAGCTGAGAAAGCCGCGCTCCGGGTGGGGCATGATGGCGAGGTGCCGGCCGTCCGGTGAGCAGAGAGCGGCGATCCCGTGGGCGGATCCGTTCGGGTTGAAAGGGTAACGCTCCGTAACGTCGCCCGCATCGTCCACGAAACGTATCGGCGCCAGCCGCCGGGCTTCGACTCGATCGAGGATCTCCGCGTCGGGGAAGAACGCCCGTCCCTCGCCGTGGGCGAGCCACACGCCGATCGTCGCGCCCTCCATGCCCCGCAGCAGCACGGACGGGCTCTCGAGGATGCGCACCGCGCTGTAACGGCACTCGAACCGGTCCGACGCATTGCGAATGAACCGCGGCTGCACCGAGTGTTCGATGCCGCGCCACGGCACCCAGCCCAAAAGAGCTTCCAGCTGGCATCCGTTGCACACTCCCAGCGTGAACGTGTCGGGGCGCGTCGCGAAGTGATCGAACTGTTCGGCGAGCTCCGGATGAAATCGGATCACGCCGGCCCACCCCTTCGCGGAGTCGAGCACGTCCGCGTAGCTGAACCCGCCGACGAACGCGATTCCCTGAAAGCTCTCGAGGCCGGTGCGTCGGGCGAGCAGGTCGGACATCGTGACGTCCCAGGGCTCGAACCCGGAAAGGAAGAACGCGGAGGCCATCTCTCGGTCCGAGTTGGATCCCTCCTCCCTGACCACGGCAACCTTGGGCTTTGCGGCCCGGACCAGAATCTCCGGCCGGGTGGGCTCCACCGTCCAGGGCACCCGGTAGGTCGGTCCGACGCGCTGTCGCAGCCCTTTCCTCTCCTGGTCGACGAACGTCCGATCGGCCTGCAACCCGTCGAGCTCGAAACTGGTGGATTCCCACACGTCCCGGAGGTCTCGCATGTCCGCCTCGAGCACGGGCTCGCCGGCGATCGAGATGCGCACGCCGTGGCCGGAGGTCGCGTGTCCGATGTCGCAGCACGTCACGTTGGCCGCGCGGAACATGGCGACCGCGCGCTCCGCCCTGTCGGCCGGCACCTCCAGCACGAGGCCGAGCTCTTCGTTGAACAGGATCGGAATAGACTGCCCAGCGTCGCCGAGCAGGTCGACCTCGATCCCGCAGTTGCCGGCGAACGCCATCTCGAGCAGGGTCGTGACCAGGCCCCCGTCGCTCCGGTCGTGGCCTGCCCTGACCTGGTCCTCTCGGATCAGTCGCTGCGTCACCTCGAAGGCCCGCCTGAGCCGCGCCGGGTCCGTCAGGTCAGGCGCCACGTCACCGAGCTGGCCGAACGCCTGCGCGATGGCCGAGCCTCCGATCCGCACGCTTCCGGCCGCAAGATCCACGAACAGGATGCGTCCGGCTTCGGCGAGCTCGAGATCGGGCGTGACGACCGCGGTCACGTCCGGGCAGGTCACGTACGCCGAAAGGACCAGGGAGCCGGGTGCCTTCACCGTCTCGTCCTCGCCGTCCTCGCCGGGGGCCAGGGCCGCCATCGAGAGGCTGTCCTTTCCACCGTCGATCGCGATCCCGAGCTGAGTCAGGCATTCGCTCAGCGACGCGGCGGCGGCCGCCAGCTTCGCGCCCTCGCCCGGCAGCTTGGCGGCCCACATCCAGTTGCCGGAGCACTTCACGTCTTCGAGCGCGCTCACGGGGGCCCACACCAGGTTCGTCAGCGCTTCGCCGACGCACATGCGGGCCATCGCCTCCGGGTCGAGCAGTCCCTTGATCGGCTGCTCGCCGATTGCCGTTGCGGCGCCCGTGATCCCGAAATGGGTCTGCCCGATGACCGCGACGTCGGCCACGGTGAGCTGGAGCGGGCCCGCGGTGGGCTGCCGGGCCACCAGCCCCGTGACGCACCGATCCACCTTGGTGGTGAGGAAGCGCTTCGAGCCCACGGACAGCAGCCGCAGCACCCGGTCCAGGGCTTCCGCGACCGTCAGATCGGGGGGCAGGTCGAGTGGACTGAGCTCCGGATCGACGCTCTCCAGCTCGAACGTCTTCTGCGGCATGTCCCCGAGCACTGCGTCGAGATCCAGGTTCACCGGAGTCGATTCATCGATCGCGTCGTGCAGCACGATCCGTCCGTCACCCCTCACCCGGCCGACGAACGCCACCTCCACCTTCTCCCGCTCGGCCAGCGATCTGAAAAGGGCTTCGTGCTCCGGCCGTAACAGCAGGGCGTCGTTCTCCTGGTATTCCGCGCCCCAGATCTCGAGTACGGAGAGCGACTCGTCGCCCACCGGGATGTCGCGCACTTCTATGACCGCGCCCGCCGGCTCGACGATCTCCTTCAGCACATTGCAGTTTCCGCCGGCGCCCTGATCGTGGATGCTGACGATGGGATTGTCGTCTCCCAGCTCGACGCAGGCTCGCAGCACGCGGTTGACCTTCTGCTCCATTTCCGCGTCGCCACGCTGCACGGCGTTGAAGTCGAGCTCCGCCGCGTTCTCGCCCTGCACCATGCTGGATGCCGCTCCGCCTCCCATCCCGATGCGGTACGCCGGGCCTCCGATCTTCACCACCCACATGCCGGGCTCCGGCGGGCCCTTATCCGTGTGCCGGGCGTCTATCTGTCCGATTCCGCCGCTGAACATGATCGGCTTGATCCACTCACGGCGCTCGCCGTCGGGCGTCCGCATGCCGAAGGAGCGTGTGTAGCCCTGGATCAACGGCTCGCCGAACTTGTTTCCGTAGTCCGATGCCCCGTTCGAGGCCTCGATCTCGATCTCGAGCGGTGAAGCCAGATTCGTGGGATAAGCGAAGGATGCGTCTTCCCACGGAAGCGCGTAGCCGGGGATACGGAGGTTGCCGACGCAATAACCCGCGGTGCCGGCCACCACGAGCGACCCCCTGCCCGTCGCGTGGACGTCTCTGATACGTCCGCCGGCACCCGTCTCGGCTCCCGGAAACGGAGCAACTCCCGAGGGAAAGTTGTGCGTCTCGGCCGTGAAGATGACGTCGTATTCCGCCTCTGCCGGGACCATTCGTCCGGGCTCGCCGGGGCTCTCGGGCATGAGCGTGCGTATCGGATACCCGCGGATCGCGCTCGAATTGTCCTTGAAGGCGATGATGCTGTTTCGCGGATTCGCCTCCAGCGGGGCGCGCAGCAGCTCCATCAGGTTCCCCGGCGCTTCCACGCCGTCCACCACCAGCCGACCCTTGAAGAACCAGTGGCGGGAGTGCTCGCTGTTGGACTGGGCTATGTCGAACAGCTCCACATCCGTAGGATCCCGTTTCACCCGTTCCTGAAACAGGCGCGTGTAGTACTCGAGGTCCCAGTCGTCGAACGCGAGCCCCATGCTCCGGTTGATGCGCTCCAGCGCCAGCCGCCCCTTCTCCAGCAGCGGGACCGTCCGCACCGGCTCGGGCGCGATGCCATGCTCGAAGGTCTGCAGCGTCGCCGGATACGCACATTCGGTCATCCGGTCGTGCACGAGCTGCAGGAACCGAGCGCGCTGCCCTTCGTCCAGTCCGTCGTCCGCCTCCACACGGTACCGTCTCGAGCGCTCGATTCGTCGCACGACCTCCAGCCCACAGGAACGGCAGACGGAGACGGCGTTCGTGGACCACGCGGTCGTGAAGCTCATCCTGGGGCCGACTTCCAGCAGGGTCGCGCCGAGGGCGCCGCTTCGCAGCCGCTCCTCCTCGACTCCGTCGAGCAGGAAGCTGTCCTCGCCGAAGCCAGAGGGTTCGAACGTCTCGCTCAGCAGCCAGGTCAGGACCCGCCTTCCGGTCTCCGACAGGGGCGCGTCCGTCTCGACGTTGAAGCACGTCTCGGTACGGATGTCGGACAGCTCCGGCAGCCCGTTCGCCCGCGCCCGGTCGAGCAGCGCCGCCCTGGCGGATTCAGTGAGGCCGGGCGTGCGGTAGAAATGGCGTAGACCCATCTGGGCGCTCAGGCTCTGCTGTGAGATGTGCGGACGGCTTCGGCCACGGGACACACGAACGGGTGATAGGCCGGCGACCGGAGCGCGTCAAGACTTCGCGGCCTGCGGGCGAACCGAATACCTTGTCCTCCGTATACAACGCCACCCCTCGGAGGCCGCGATGGACGGATGGAAGAAGCGCCTGATCGTTGTCGGAGACAGAATCCTCGTATCTCCGGAGGAAGGCGAGGAGCGAACGCGCGTCGGCCTGTACCTGCCGCCCACCGCGGTCGACAAGAAGGAAGTGCAGGGTGGCACCGTGGTCGCCACCGGACCGGGCACGCCCGTCTCCGCTCCCACCGAGCTCAGCGAGGAGCCGTGGAAGATCGGCCAGGGGGAGGCACGCTACATGCCGGTGCAGGCCCAGGCGGGAGACTACGCCCTGTTCTTCCGGCGGGCGGCGGTCGAGATCTCGTTCGAGGGAAAGACGTATCTGGTCGTTCCCCAGGCCGCGATCCTCACGCTCGTCCGGGAGGAGCTTCCCTGAGTCCGGCAGCGGGGTTCGCTCCGCCTCTCTTCCGCGCCTCGCGTCTCCTGCTGGTGATCGGCGCCGGGTTGACCGTCGGCTCCGCGTGTGGTTCCGGCGACGAGGCGCTCACCGACCGCTCCGTGACGGACGGGGTCGAGCACATCCTGTTCCGCGGCTCCGACGTTCCGCTGGGCTGGAAATTCGATACGGACCTGGAGATCACTCCCGCCAGCAGCGCCGGAATCGCCCCGCACGCGGTCCAGCCGTGGGAGGTCGGAGCGGATCGCGACGGCAGGGTGTACCTGCTGGACCCGCCCGCCGGGAAGATCATCGTCTTCGGACGCTCGGGGCGTGTGGTCGGGGACATGGGCCGTTCCGGCGCTCCGGGGGAGCTGATCGACCCGGTAGCGCTCGCCATCTCCGACGAGGGAGCGGTGGCCGCGTACGACGACGAGGTACGCGGCATCGTCCTGTGGGGAGCTTCGGGCGAGAAACCGAGGGTCGAGCCGCTCGAGCCGGTCTTCTGGGGACCCGACCTCGGGCTCGCCAGCTGGGGAGTGTTGTTTCCGACCCTCTCCCCGGGCGCGGCCCGCGGAGAGACCGTTCAGCTCGTTGCGGTCGCCGCCACCCGGACGGGAATCCTCGCCGAGCTCGCCCGGAGCACCGTCACGGCCTCGTTCCCCGAATGCGGGCTCGTGGACGTCCCGGTGGAGCCGATCTTCGAGCCACGGATCGTCTGGGGCCTCGGGAAGGACGTCGTCGCGGTCACGGCCGGTCCGCGGTACGAGATCGCGATCTTTCGGCGCGGAGTCCTGGAGCGGACGATTGCCAGGGACATCGCACCGCTTCCCGCGAGCCGCGAGCTGGCGCTCAGCGAAGCCGGGGACGGCGTCACTCTGGGTGCGCCGGTCGCGTGCCGAGTGTCGCCGGAGGCCCTTGTCGACCGGCGTGGATTCGAAGCGACCATCCCGGTGATCTCCGGTCTGGCGGTAGCGCCCGATGGGACGATCTGGACCACCCGCGGTGGGCTGGGGGACGAGGGAGCGTCACGGATCGACGTGTTCGCCGCGTCCGGAGAGTACCTGGGGACGTTGCCGCCGGGCTCTCCATCCCCCGTCGCGTTCGCGGGCGGCGCGACCGACTACCGGGTCGTCTCGATCCGATCGGAGGAGGCCGGGGGGGACGCGATCGTGATCCACCGGATCGTGCGCCCGTCCGCCCGGCCCGCGAACCAGTGAAAGGGCGCCTCATGTCTCGTCTCGTCGTCGCGACCTGCCTAGCGCTGCAGCTTCTGTCGTTGGCTGCCGCCAGGCCGGCGGCCGGCCAGGGCGGCGAGTCGTTCCGGCCGGGATTCGGATGGCAGCCCGGGATGCGGATCGAGGCCACGGAGAGTCGCGTGGGGGTCGTCAGGGAGGGAGCGGTGTCCGACTCGGGCCGGATCTCGACGGCCACCTATTCGATCGTCGTCGGGAAGCACCGTGACGGCCTCCTCATCTCCCACGAGGACATCCGGGTGGAGCGTCTCGGAGATTTCCCCGAAGAGGTTCCGCCGATTGAGCGAGTGAGCGCGGTCGTAGCGGACAACCTGCAGTACTGGATGCGTCTCCCCAACATCGTGGTCACGAAGCAGGGAGAGTTCGTCCGTGTCGACGACCTGGAGGGCTTCCGGTTCCGCGTGGAGAGCTCCATCCGGCCAGTGGCATCGGCACTGGCCGGCGGCGACCCGGAGATCCTGGCCCTCGTCGACGAGCTTCTGGCCAGGGTGGTCAACGACGAGACGATCGAGGCCCTCGCGTCGGATCGCTGGTCGTCCCTGGTGGACAAGTGGGCTTACACGGATTGGGAGATGGGACAGGTATTCGGGGCGGACATCCTCGCCCCGAATCCACTCGTGCCCGGACCGGCGATCGCCTACACGGTCCTCGCCGGCGTGACGGAGAAGCGGCTGTGCGAGGCGCCGAGCGGCGGGTCGTTGTGCGCGGTGTTCGTGATGTTGACGCGGCCCGCGGATCGAGCGCTCGGTGAGGCCGCCCGGACTCTGGCCGATTCGCTCGGTGCGCAGCTGCTGGCGGCCGCCGGGCGAGAGGTGCCGGCGGATTACGGTCGGGACGCCGACAGCGTCCTCAGCTTCGAGGAGTTGCACCTCGAGAATCGCGTGGAGCTGATGGCGGATCCGGTCTCCCTGCTTCCCCTGTGGCTGGAGGAGCGCCAGACCCGTGCGGGAAGAGGCGTCGGACTGGGAGAGCCGTTCGACTTCTACACGCAGGAGATCGTGACGACGGACTTCTCCTATCGGTGAAGCGCGACCTTCCCCCGGTCGACAGTTCCGCGGCGCCCGTTTTCGTGATAACCTCCGGTACCCCCGACCCTGGATCCGGAGTTCGGTCATGAAGCAGGCATACCTGGGCGCGTCGCTGGCAGGTCTGGCGCTGATCGTCACCTTTCCGGGCGTGGCCCCGGCACAGAGCAGATCCAGGCACCCGGATCTCGAGAACCCGGCCGTCTTCGAGCACAACAAGGAGCCGGCCCACGCCACGTTCTACCCTTACGCGGATCGGAATGCGGCCCTGTCGCTCGATCCCGGCCAGACTCCCTTCGTGCGTTCGTTGAGCGGCACGTGGAAGTTCCACTGGGTGAAGGCCCCGGCCGACCGCCCGATCGATTTCTTCCGTGTCGACTTCGATGACGGAGCGTGGGACGAGATCCCGGTTCCGTCTAACTGGGAGATTCTCGGTTACGGGATCCCGATCTACACGAACCAGCCGTACATCTTCCCCGCGGACCCGCCGTTCGTCCCGCAGGACTGGAACCCCGTGGGCTCGTACCGGCGCGCGTTTTCCATCCCCGACGGCTGGGACGGCATGCAGGTGACCCTGCACTTCGGCAGCGTGAAATCCGCGATGTACGTCTGGGTGAACGGGCAGAAGGTCGGCTACAGCCAGGGCAGCAAGCTCCCGGCCGAGTTCAACATCACCCCGTTCCTCGTACCCGGCGGAAACGTCCTCGCCGTCGAGGTCTACCGTTTCTCCGATGGCGCCTATCTCGAGGACCAGGACTACTGGAAGATCAGCGGAATAGAACGCGACGTGTACCTCGTGGCGGCGCCCGGAGTGCACGTCCAGGACGTGTGGACACGCCCGGAGCTCGACGCGGCATACGAGGACGGCCTGCTGGCGATCGACGTGGAAGTGCGAAGTGTCGCGGCGCGCCCGGTGTCGGCCTACCGGCTGACCGCCGAGCTGCTCGACGCCGACGGAAGCGCGGTGCTCGATCAGCCTCTGACCACGACGTTCGGTCTCGAGGCGGCGGGATCGGATGTCGTCACGCTCCAGGGGCCCGTCGAAGCGCCGCTCAAGTGGACGGCCGAGACGCCGAACCTCTACACGGTTCTCCTGACGCTGGCCGCGCCCGACGGGCAGATCCTGCAGGTCATCCCCATCCGCGTCGGGTTCCGTTCGGTGGAGATGCGGAACGGAATGCTGCAGGTGAACGGCGTGCCCGTCACGCTGAAGGGAGTGAACCGGCACGAGCACGACCCGCACACCGGACGCGTCATGTCGGACGAGCTGATGCTGCGGGACATCGAGCTGATGAAGACCCACAACGTGAACGCGGTCCGCACGTCCCACTATCCCGACGACCCCCGGTGGTACGACTACGCGGACGAGTACGGCCTCTACATCGTGGACGAGGCCAACATCGAGTCACATGGGATGGGCTACGATCCGGATGTGACGCTCGGGAACGATCCCACCTGGAAAGCGGCCCACCTCGACCGTACGGTCCGGATGGTGAAGCGGGACCGGAACCACCCCTCGGTGATCATCTGGTCTCTCGGAAACGAAGCCGGGGACGGGGTCAACTTCGAGGCGACATCGGCGTGGGTGCACCAGACGGACACCTCGCGACCGGTGCAGTACGAGCGCGCCGTGCGGCGTCCCCACGTCGACATCTACACTCCGATGTACGCGCGCATTCCCCACCTCCTGGACTACGCCTCGGAGCCCCGTGACCGGCCGTTGATCCTGTGCGAGTACGCGCACGCGATGGGGAACAGCGTGGGCAACCTGCAGGACTACTGGGACGTGATCGAGGCGCACGACCAGCTGCAGGGCGGGTTCGTGTGGGACTGGGCGGACCAGGGGTTGTACGCGGAAACGTGGCAGGGAGAACCCTACTGGGCGTATGGCGGAGACTTCGGCCCGCCGGGCGTCCCGAGCGACGGCAACTTCCTGATCAACGGGCTCGTGGCCCCGGATCGGACGCCGAATCCGCATTTCGAGGAAGTGCGGAAGGTCTATCAGTACATCCGGGTGCGACCGGTGAACCTGCGGACGGGTCGCGTGCGGATCGTGAACCGTCACGACTTCACGGACCTGTCGGAGTTCGCCGGCTCGTGGAACCTGAGCGCGGACACGCGCGGCATCCTGGCCAGCGGAGATCTCGGCGCGCTGAGCCTCGCCCCGCACGATTCGATCGATCTCACGCTTCCGCTGCCCCCGATCGACGCGGCGCCGGGCGTGGAGTACTTCCTGCGGGTCGAGTTCCGTACCAGGGAAGAGAGGCCCTTCCTGCCGGCGGGCTGGCTCGCCGCATGGGAGCAGTTCCGTCTGCCCGTGTACATGCCGCCCAACCCCCCGGGTCCGCCGGCGGCGACCCTGCGGGTCAGCGAAACGGGGGACGAGATCCGCCTGGACGGAGAGGGGTTCTCGGTCGCGATCGATCGGTCCACGGGCCTGATCGGCTCGTACCGGTACCGGGATGCCGAGATCGTCCTCGCCGGTCCACGACCGAACTACTGGCGGGCCCCGACCGACAACGACTTCGGGAACGGAATGCCGGACCGCCAGGGAATGTGGCGCGAGGCGAGCCGGTTCAGAATGCTGGAGAGCCTTGAGGCCCGACGGAGGAGTCCGTACGAGGTTCGCGTGGTCGCCGCCTTCCGGGTCCCGGAGGTGGGAGCGCGTCACGTCCTTTCCTACGACGTGTACGGGACCGGCGACATCCGGGTGTCGAGCCGCTTCGAGCCGGACTCGACCTTCAGGGACGGGGAGATACCTGATCTGCCTCGATTCGGACTTCGGCTCCGGCTGGCGGCGGGGCTCGATCGCGTCGACTGGTACGGCCGCGGCCCGCACGAGAATTACCGCGACCGGCTCACGTCCGCCGCGATCGGGATCTACTCTGCCGAGGTCTCCGCGCTCTACTACCCGTACGTGCGACCGCAGGAGAACGGCAACCGCACCGAGGCCCGGTGGGTAGCGCTTCGCGACGAGCGGGGCTTCGGACTGCTCGTCGTCGGGCTCCCCACGGTCGACTGGAGCGCACTGTGGTACACGCAGGAGGACCTCGACGAAGGACTGCGCAAGACGGGCCGCCACACCTATGACCTGGAGGAGCGTGAGTTCATAAGCCTGAACCTGGACCTGGCCCAGATGGGGGTCGGAGGCGACAACAGCTGGGGAGCCCAGCCGCTCGAGAAGTACCAGCTTCCTTACGGCGCGTACGAATTCTCCCTCCTGCTCCGTCCGCTGGCTCCGGACCTGGCGAGGCCGATGGAGCTCAGCAAACAGCGATTGACCGGAGAGGACGATGGCACCGCTCGATAGACGGAACTTCGTGAAGGCGGGCGCGGGCACGGCGCTCGGAATGACTCTCGCTCCGCGGGCCATGCTGGGAGGCGAGGGGACGGCGACGGCGGCCCCGCTGCGTCTCGGCTTCATCGGGGTGGGCGGTCGTGGAAGCTCGCTCCTCGGGCTCGCCCTCCAGCGGACCGACACCGAGGTGAAGGCCGTCTGCGACATCGTTCCCGAGATGGCCCGCCGCGCCGCGGAAGCGGTGAGGGAGGCGGGGGGGAGGGAACCCCGCCAGTTCACGGCCGGGGAGGAGGACTACCTGAACCTGCTGGAGCGAGATGACATCGATGCGGTGATCATTGCCACGCCGTGGCTGTGGCATACGCCGATGGCGATCGCGGCGATGAAGCGTGGCAAGGCCGTGGGCGTGGAAGTGCCGGCCGCGACGACGGTGCAGGCGTGCTGGGACCTGGTGGAGACGCACGAGAGCACCGGGGTGCCCTTCATGATGCTGGAAAACGTGTGCTACCGGCGGGACGTGATGGCGGTGCTGCAGATCGTTCGGGAAGGGCTCCTCGGAGAGATGATGCACCTGCACTGCGGCTACCAGCATGACCTGCGCGGCGTGAAGTTCAACCCGGGGGCGGAGTTCGGCCCCGGTTCGAACGGCGAGGCCGTGTGGCGCACCGATCACTCGATCAATCGCAACGGCGACCTCTACCCGACGCACGGAATCGGGCCGGTGGCCAACTGGATCGGCATCAACCGCGGCAACCGGTTCGTGTCACTGACTTCGCACGCCACGAAGACCCGGGGCCTTCACGAGTACATCGTGGCGCAGGGAGGAGAAGATCATCCGAACGCCGATGTCCGCTTCAAGCTGGGCGACATCGTCACCACCATGATCCAGACCCGCAACGGCGAAACGGTGATGGTGAGCCACGACACCAACCTGCCGCGGCCCTACTCGCTGGCGTTTCGGGTCCAGGGCACGCGAGGCCTGTGGATGAACGACAACCGCTCCATCTACATCGAAGGGGTGAGCCCGGAAGCCCACAGCTGGGAGCCGTTCGAGTCCTATCAGGAGCGTTACGACCACCCGCTGTGGGAGCGCTACGCGAGCGAGGCCGAGGGCGCAGGTCACGGGGGAATGGACTTCTTCGTGCTGAATGCCTTCGTCGAGGCCGTGAAGAGGGGTGAGCCGACGCCCCTGGATGTCTACGACGCGGCAGCGTGGAGCGTGATCGGTCCCCTCTCCGAGCAGTCCATCGCCATGGGGAGTCACCCCGTGACCTTCCCGGACTTCACCCGGGGACAATGGGCAAAGCGCCATCCGATCTTCGCGCTCGGCTCCGAGTACTGAGTCCGTCCGGGACATTTGCGCGCGAACCGGCCGACCCCGAGATTGGCGGCGCCCGAAAGCCGGGGGCCGGTTCCCCGGCAGAGAAACGCAACCTGAAGCAGGACGTTCCATGATCTCGATGAAAATCGGTCGTGCCGCGGTCGGGGTGGCCGCGCTGCTGGCGCTCTTCGCCTCTCCGCTGCTCGCGCAGGATGGCGACGAGCGGGAGCTCGGCTGGAGCTTCCAGGCGGAGCTCGGCAGTCTGTGGACCGGCGGAAACCAGGAGACCTTCACCCTCGCGGCGGACGGCAAGCTGGCATACACGTGGCCCGTGAGTCGATTCAAGTTCGAGCTGGGCGGGTTCCAGACCGAGTCGTCGCTCACGACCACGACCGCCGTCGGCACCGGTCAGGACGACTTTCAGCTGGCCTCCACGACCGTGACGGAGAAGACGGCCGAGACGTACTATTCGGAGGCCCGGTACGACTACGATCTCAGCGACCGGTTCTACGTATTCGGCGCGGGAGACTGGCTGCGCAATCCGTTCTCCGGCATCGACAGCCGGTTCGTGTTCTCGGGCGGTGCCGGAAATCTGTGGGTGGACAGCGATCGGATACGCTTCTCGACAGACTACGCCGCCACGTACACGCACGAGGAAAACGTCGTTCCTACGCCGGGACAGAACACGGACTTCCCGGGTCTCCGTTTGGCGTACGACTTCAAGTGGACGCTGACGCAGACGGCGAAATTCGAGAGCACGCTGACCGCGGACCTCAACCTGGACAACACGGACGACGTCCGTCTCGACTGGTACAACGGGCTCCCGATAGATATCAGCTCGGTGCTGGCCTTCAAGCCGAGCATCAGGCTGATGTGGCGGAACGATCCGGCGCTGGAAGAGGTGCCGCTGTTCGACGCGCCGGGCGGCACGCAGAACGGCACGGTCCTGACCCCGTTGAAGAAGCTCGACACCTACTTCAACATCGCGCTCGTCTTCAAGTTCTGAGCGTCACCGGCGGGGGCTTCAGTCCGAGGTCTCCGCCGGCCGTTCCACCCGGTAGGCCTCCATCGCGTAGTACTCCGGCAGGCCGAGCCTGTCGGCCGCGGCCGCCGTCTCCAGGTTGCGCGATCGCACCCGCTGCCAGAACTCCCGCTCGTCGTAGCCACCCGGGAAGGGAGCCACGTCCTTCTGGGACTGGTGCTTGAAGATCGCGAAGACCTTCTCGCGCAGTTCTTCCTGCGAGAGGGGAACCAGCACGTCGGCTTCGGTGATCGACCACTCCTGCCAGGCTCCGCGGTACAGCCACACTTCGGGCGCCGTGCCGCGATACCTGAGCAGGGCCTCATCGACCGCCTGCTTGCACATCCGGTGAGTCCCGTGCGGATCGGACAGGTCGCCGGCGACGAAGACCAGGTCCGGCTTCACGTGTTTCAACAGATCGAGCACCAGCTCCACGTCCTCCTCGCCTATCGGTCTCTTGCGAACCTCGCCTGTCCGGTAGAAGGGAAGATCCAGGAACCGGGCTGCGGTGCGCGGCAATCCGACCGCCGCGATCGCGGCCACCGCCTCGGACTCGCGGATGTAGCGCTTGAGGTTCTGGGCCAGCGCCGAGTCCGGCTCGCCGGGTTCCTTGCTCGCGAAGTCCTTCTCCAGCCTCAACCGGGCCCGTCGCAGCTGCTTCGCATCCAGCTCGAGGTCGCCGGCAGCGCGCTCCACGAAATCCAGGTGCCGTCGCACATCGTGGTCGAACACCGCGATGTTGCCGCTCGTCATGTAGGCGACGACGATCTCGTTCTCGTTCTCCCACAGCTTTCGGAGCACCCCGCCCATCGAAATCACATCGTCATCCGGGTGAGGCGAGAAGACCAGGATCTTCTTGTGACGGACCAGCTTCGACTTGCCCCGGACCTTGCCGTTGAGCGCGTTGAACACCTGTCCGTTGATCTGGCCGGCGGGTCCGCGGCGGGCCAGCAGACCGCCCAGGTGATTCTCGCGATAATCGGCGGGCGCCAGCTTCAGCAGAGGCTTTCCGGTGCGTTCGGCGAGCCACACGGTGGCCCGTTCCGTCACCTCCGGCGTCCACTCCACTTCCTCCAGCACCCAGGGTGTCCGGATGCGGGTCAGCTCCCCGGCGGCGGCCCGGTCCAGCCACGCGGTGACCGCAGGATGCCGTTGCAGGTAGCTGGCCGTCACATCGGCGGACGGCTCGTCCTCGACCGCGCGGCGCACGATGAACGCCTTGTGCTCGCCCGTCGCGACCAGCGCGATCTCCCTCGCGTCGAGGATCGAAGCGATGCCCATCGTGATCGCCTCGACCGGCACGTTGCCTTCACCGAAGAAATCCGATGCGGCGTCCCTGCGCGTAATCGTATCGAGGGTCACGAGCCGCGTTCGGGACTCGCGGGGGGAGCCCGGTTCGTTGAACCCGATATGGCCGCTGCGCCCGATTCCGAGGATCTGGAAGTCGATTCCGCCCGCGTCGGCGATCGACTGCTCGTAGCGCTCGCAGTGCCCTGCGAGGTCGACCCGTGAAACGGTGCCGTCAGGCAGGTGCACGTGGTCCGGGGGGAGGTTCACGTACTGGAAGAAATTCTCGTCCATGAAGCGCCGGTAGCTGTGCAGGCTCTCGGGGCTCATCGGATAGTATTCGTCCAGGTTGAAGGTCACGACCCTGGAGAAATCGACCTCGCCGGCGAGGTACAGCCGGATCAGCTCGCGATAGATGCCGAGCGGCGTGCTGCCGGTCGCGAGCCCGAGGACGCAGAGTCCTCGCTCCTCCACGGTCCTGTCGATCACCTGGCAGATTCGCCGCGCGACCAGGACCGCGATGTCGTCCGGCTCGGGTGCGACGACGGTGCGGATGCGCTCTCGCTCGGTCGAGCCCCCGAGGATGTGCGTCTCCGGGTAAGGAAGGTCGGTTTCCACGGCCCTGTCAGTCATGGTCTGCCGCTCTGATGCACGCCGAAGGGGACGAGACGCGAGGCTGTCGCCAGCCACTCCGGACGCTGAATATAGTGTCGTTCGAATGGATGGCCCAAGCGCGTGGAACCGGGAGACCGAGTGACCGCAGACCTGGAGCGGCATTTCGAGGAACGCTACGGCTCGCGACCGACTCACGTGGTGCGCGCTCCCGGCCGGGTCAACCTGATCGGCGAGCACATCGACTTCGCCGGGCTTCCGGTCCTTCCGATGGCCCTGCAACGCGAGGTCCGGATCGCGTTCCGCCCCCGCGAAGACGGTCTCATCCTCGCGGCGTCCAGGGATTCGAGCTTCGCCCCGTGCCACTTCGAGCTGGGCGCCAGCATAGAACCGTACGAGGAGGGAGACTGGGGCAACTACCTCAAGGCGGCAGCCCAGGGCATGGCGCTGGCCTACGGGGTGGACCGAGGCTGCGATGCGCTGGTCGAGTCATCGGTGCCCGTCGCGGCAGGGCTCAGTTCCTCGTCGGCCCTCGTGATCGGAACTGCCGTCGCGCTGGCGGCGGCGAATCACCGGACGATCGATCCACTCGAGCTCGCGGCCCGGATGGCCGACGCCGAGCGCTATGTCGGCACGCGAGGCGGTGGCATGGACCACGCGATCATTGCCGGCGCGCGAGCGGGATGCGCGGCCCGGGTGGACTTCGACCCTCTCCGGCTCGAGCCGGTGCCGATCCCTCCCGACTGGCGCTTCCTCGTCGCCGACAGTCTCGTGCAGGCCCACAAGTCGGGCGGCGCGCGAGCGGGATACAACCGGCGACGCGTGGAGACCGATCGAGCCCTGGGAGCTGTCGTCGCCCGTCTGGGACTGGCTGCGCGGGATGTCCGTTCGTACCGTGATCTCCTGGAGCGCGTACCCGGTCCGGAGTCGCTGGCCGCAGCCGCTTTCCTGCCGGCCGATCTCCTGAAGCGGTTTCGCCACGTGGTCACCGAGGCGGCCCGGGTGGTCGGGGCGGAAGTGACGCTGCGCGCGGACTCGCCGGTGGGATTCGGCATGCTGATGAACGGTTCGCACGCCAGCCTGGCGGAAGACTACGAGGTCAGCATCCCCGAGCTGGACGACCTGGTGCGCATCGCGCGGGACGCGGGGGCTTTCGGAGCGCGCGTGACGGGTGCGGGCATGGGCGGATGCATCGTGGCCCTGTGCAGCGCCGGCACGGTCGATGACGTGCGGCAGGCCATGGATGATCGCTACTACGCGGCCCGGGGCCCGAAGGCCGGCCCCTTCGATCGCCTGTTCGTGGCCGAACCGGCGCCCGGAGCGTCGGTGGCGCGGACCTGATCAGTGGCGAGAGTTGAATCCCTCAAGGGAGGAGGATCTGCATGCTGAAGGAGTTCAAGGAGTTCGCCGCCAAGGGCAACATGCTCGACATGGCGGTCGGCATCGTGATCGGCGCGGCGTTCGCGACGATCATCTCGTCGCTCGTGAACGACATCATCATGCCGCCGATCGGCATGGCCCTCGGTGGCGTGGATTTCTCGGAGTTCTACGTCCTCCTGCAGGCGGGCGCCCCGGCGGGTCCCTATGCCACGCTGGCGGCGGCGAAGGAAGCCGGCGCGGTCACGCTGAACTGGGGAATCTTCGTGAACGCCCTGATCAGCTTCCTGATCGTCGCCTTCGCGCTCTTCCTGGTCGTCAAGGGCTTCAACAAGATGAAGGCCGAGCAGGCGGCCGAGGAGGCAGCACCCGAGGCTCCACCCGAGCCGTCCCCGGAAGTGACGCTGCTGACCGAGATCCGGGACCTGTTGAAGTCCAGGGCCTGACCACGAAGGAACAAAGGCCCGCTCCTTCCGGGGCGGGCCTTCCGGGGGTGATCTCGTCAACGCCGGCCGGCTTCAGCTCCCGATCGGGACCGCCCACCTGGCCGTGAACTGCCACGACCGGTTCCGGATGTTCGAGTTCTCGAAGATGTCCGACAACCCGAGGACGTACCGGATGTCCAGCCCGAGCAGCGATCCTCCCAGGTTCTTCATGAACCCGAAACCGAACGGGATCGACCAGTCGGTGGTCTGCTTGGGTGCCAGGCCCGGGACATCATCGCAGTCGACCGACGTGTTGGAGGACGTGCCCTGGGTCTTGCAGGAAATCTCGAACGAGAGCGCCAGGCCCAGGTACAGGTTGGACTCCCAGCCGCTGAAGCGCTGCGTATACCCGAGCGTGAGAGGAATCTCGATGTACTCGAGCTTCAGGTCCTGACTGCCTCCGAGGGTGAAAGCGACCTGGTCGCCACCCTTCTGGACCCAGTTGGCCTCCAGGCCGATGTACGTCTCACGCGACACGAAGTACTGCCCGAACGCGCCTGCGACGCCACCCCACGCCCAGTTTCCCACCTGCACGTAATCGCCGCCCACGCTCGACGTCGCCGCCCCACCGGTCAGTCCGATCCGCATGGGGCCGGTCTGCGCTTCGGCCCGGGGTGGCAGAACGAGCGCCAGCGATACTGCAATGGCGCACAATGTGACTCGCTTCATGTATCCCTCCGTAACGGTCGTTTGAACCTGCGCCAACGACGAGCGACCCGGAATGTCGGCTGCGTGCGGGGATTTGTCACGGTGCCTCACTGCGGGAGCTCGGGGGACGGAAAGGCCTACGACCAGTCGTCCCTCATGCTCACCACGATCCAGCTTCGCTCGGCGCTTCATCCAGCGCCACGTCGAAAGCTCCGATGTGGGAGAAAGACAGATGTCCTTTCAAGGGTGAATTTCCCTTCTTCGAGTCGCGGTCTACCTTCTTCGGCTTCCCCCCCGAGTCGCCGCGCGCTGCGAACCCTGGACCCGGGCCCCGTAGTCTCGCTGCACGCCGCTCGGAACCGGCCGGGTCTGCGGCTGTGCCGGCCGGGTCTGCGGCTGTGCCGGCCGGGTCTGCGGCTGTGCCGGCTTCCACTGGCCCTGCTCGCGGCTGTTCCAGCCGCCGTCGGCCTTTCGCTCGTACAGGTTCCCGTCCCGATCCGCCAGAACGTTGTTCGGGCCCCGGGCGACCCGGTCGGCGCGAGCCTCGTTGGCGCTCTGCAGGGTGCGAGAGTCCGCCAGGCGGTCTCGGTTCGCGCCCTGGTTGTAGAGACTGGTCGGACGATCGGCGGTCGCCGGCGACGGC
>Ga0210121_1000007_pt1 | contig 56079 bp, 44 predicted proteins | sample Joice_ThreeSqB_D_FD_184873 | JGI IMG/M metagenome (GOLD analysis project Ga0210121, IMG submission 184873) | Wetland microbial communities from San Francisco Bay, California, USA, that impact long-term carbon sequestration - Joice_ThreeSqB_D1... | ecosystem: Environmental > Aquatic > Marine >... | reverse complement strand
GAAGGCCGCGGGCCCCGAGGGCTGCGCGAACCCCTCGCCGTCCGGCGGTTGCTGCGGCGGCGCGTGCGGCATGAACTGATCGACCACCCCAGCACGAGACGCGGGATCGCGCGATGCCGACCTATGACTACGTGTGCCCCAGCTGCGGCCACGAGTTCCAGAAGTTCCACAAGATGAGCGTGACGGTGCGCCCGAAATGCCCGGAGTGCGGCACGGTCGCGCAACGGCAGATCACGGGCGGCGCCGGACTCCACTTCAAGGGGTCGGGCTTCTACGCCACGGACTACAATCAGGAGAAGAAGGGGGAGAAGGGGGAGAAGGGGGAGAAGGGGGAGAAGGCGAGCGGCGAGTCCAAGTCCGACGGGAAGAAGACGGAGACCAAGAAGGCGGACACAGCGCCGAAGAAGGGATCCGACTCCTGACCGCCGGGACGGAGCAGCTCAAGGCCGCCCTCGAGGCCGCTGCCCGGAAGCTCGGCGCCGAGGGCGTCGACGTACAGCTCGAGCGGCCGCGCGAAGACGCCCACGGCGACGTGGCGACGAACCTGGCGCTGCAGCTCGCCAAGCCACTCAGGCGGAAGCCGCGCGACATCGCCCAGGCGCTGGTGGATGCCCTCGAGGCGCCCGCCGGCCTCGTGCAGAAGGTGGAGATCGCGGGACCGGGCTTTATCAACTTCTTCCTCGCCGAGGCGGCCGTCGCCTCGGTCGTCCGGGCCATCCTGACGAAGGGTGAGGCATTCGGCTCAGCGGACACGGGCGGCGGCCGATTGGTCAACGTGGAGTTCGTCTCGGCCAACCCCACGGGACCGCTGCACGTGGGCCACGGCCGCCAGGCCGCGATCGGCGACGCCATCGCGGCCCTGCTCGCGCGCACCGGCTGGCAGGTGACGCGCGAGTACTACTACAACGACGCCGGCACCCAGATCCAGAACCTCGCGCTGAGCGTGCAGGCCCGCGTGCGCGACGCCGCGATCCCCGAGGGCGGCTACCACGGCGAGTACATCCGCGACGTCGCCACCCGCTACCTCGCGGTGCACCCCGACGATCCCACCGCCGCGGACCTCGATGCCGTGCGGCGCTTCGCCGTCCAGGCGCTCCGCGAGGAGCAGGACCGCGACCTCAAGGGCCTCGGCGTGAAGTTCGATGTGTACTTCCTGGAGACGTCGCTCTACGAGCAGGGCAACGTGGCCCGCACGGTCGAGCGCCTCGGCGCCGCCGGCCACACGTACGAGCGCGACGGCGCCCTCTGGCTCCGCACCACCGACTTCGGCGACGACAAGGACCGCGTGATGCGGAAGAGCGCCGCAAAGGGCGGGGACTACACCTACTTCGTGCCCGACGTCGCCTACCACGTGACCAAGTGGGAGCGCGGCTTCGCCCGCGCCATCAACGTCCAGGGCGCCGACCACCACAGCACCGTGACCCGCGTGCGCGTGGGACTCCAGGCCCTCGAGATGGGCATTTCCGAGGGCTACCCCGAGTACGTGCTGCATCAGATGGTCACCGTGATGAAGGGCGGCGAGGAGATGAAGATCTCCAAGCGCGCCGGCAGCTACGTCACCCTCCGCGATCTCGTGGACGAGGTCGGCGCCGACGCCGTGCGCTACTTCTTCCTCATGCGCCGCAGCGATTCGCAGTTCGTGTTCGACGTGGACCTCGCGAAGAAGCAGTCCGAGGAGAACCCCGTCTATTACGTGCAGTACGCCCACACGCGCATGGCGGGCATCTTCCGCAACGCGGACGTCGATCCCGCCGCCGTCACCGCCGACTTCGGCGACCCCGCGGCGCTCACGGCCGACCTGGAGCAGGACATCCTGAAGCTCCTGGCCGACTACCCGGCGATCGTCGCGCGCGCGGCCGAGACCCTGGAGCCGCACCGCGTCATCGCGTTCCTCGAAGACCTCGCTCGCGCGGTCAACGCCTGGTACCACCACCACCGCGTGCTGGGCGAGGATCCGGAGGTCGAGCGGGCGCGCCTCATGCTCGCACGCGCCGTCCAGCTCGTGCTCGCCAATGGCCTGACACTCTTGGGGATCAGTGCCCCGGAGAGGATGTAATCGATGTCCCTGCTGGTGGTCGGCAGCATCGCCCTCGATTCGGTGCAGACCCCCTTCGGCTCCACCGCCGACGCGCTCGGCGGCTCGGCCGTGTTCTTCGCCATGTCCGGCGCCCTGCTCCACCCGGTCCAGGTCGTGGGCGTGGTCGGCGACATCATCCAGAGCCGGATCCCGCTCGACAACCGCGTGGAAGCCGCCATCTACCTGCCGGTCGGCCAGCAGCCGCGGCGCAATCCGTCGTGGGTGGTACGCGCATCGATCGACGCGGCGACGCTCGGGCCCGAGCTGCGGCGCGCCATCGCGTCGGTCGACCCGGACGTTCCGATCGCGGAGCTGCGGACCCTGGACGAGTCGATCATGCAGTCCCTGGCGGGGCCGCGCGCGATCTCCACGTTCGTCGTGTTCCTCGGCGCGCTCCTCATCACGGGTCTCTACACGATTCCACCCGAGCACCTGATCATCCCTCAGCGCGAGATCGCGGCGCGGATAGCGCGAACCGGGGACTTTCCGGTGGGCAGCAGCCGCCTCGAGACCTGGGGAGAGCAGGCCATTCTGGTGGTTCGGCGAGGCGAGACGGAGTACGCCGCCCTCCAGGCCGTATCTCCGGTCGACGGCTGCATCCTGAACTGGGACCCCGAAGCACTGCGGATCGTGTCGCCGTGCGGACACCAGGTCTACGACCTGCACGGTCACTCGGTCGAGGGACTCACGACCGAGCCACTTCAGCGGTACGCGGTCTTCGTGCGCAACGAGATCGTCTACGTCACTCGCGACTGAACAACGGAAGACGCATGCTCAAAAGGGCTCGGGCGTGGCTGGTACAGGTCGGGGACGACCTGAAGGAGAGCACGGACGCCAGCCTTCTCTCCGCGCTGAGGTTCCTCGGCCTGCTGTACGGCCCGATCGACCGCCGGCTCCCGATCGACGAAGCATATCGAAAGGCGCGGGCGCGGCGTCTTCCCCCGTACGTCGGCTGGCGACACTCGTTCGGCGGCATCTCCTACCTGCTGTTCATGGTCCTCGTCGTCACGGGAGTCCTGCTGGCGTTCTACTATCGACCGTCGGTGGACGAGGCGTACGCGAGCCTGCAGTACATCACCACGGAGGTCCCGTTCGGCTGGCTGCTGCGCGACCTGCACCTCTGGGCGGCAAACCTGATCGTGCTGGCGATCATGGCCCACATGGCTCGAGTGTTCTTCACGGGCGCCTACCGGCCGCCGCGGGAGACGAGCTGGTTCGTGGGCGTGCTTCTCCTTTTCGTCGTGCTCGCGTTCGGAGGAACCGGCTACCTGCTTCCGTGGGACCAGTGGGCTTACTGGACCTCGACCGAGGTCATGGACGTGATCCGGCGGACGCCTGTCGTCGGCGGGCCGTTGTCCGGCATGCTGACGGGCGACCTGTTCGTGTCGGGGGCCACGCTGAGCCGTTACTTCGCGCTGCACGCGATCATACTTCCATGGGCGGCGTTCGGTCTTCTCGTGCTCCACTTCGTCGTCGTCCGGAAACACGGGACCGCCCCGCCGAAGGGCTACGTGGACGACGGCCGTGCGGGAGTCCCCTTCTACCCCAACCAGCTGCTGCGCATCGTGCTCGTTTCGGCCCTCGTCCTCGCCGTTACGATCTCGCTCGCCGCGCTGTTCCCCCGACCGATGGGCGATCCGGCCACGCCGTTCGAGGTCCCGGACCGACTGGTGTCATCGTGGATCGTGGTGGACGTGTCCCTCGGCCTGCTCCGCACGCTCGGCGTGTGGGGATTCGTCGGCTTCTCGGCGCTCGGCCTGCTCCTGATCATTCTGCCGCTGGTCGACCGTGACGACGCGAAGCCGCTGCGTCGCAAGCCGCTCGTCCTTGGCGTCGGCCTGCTGTTCTTCCTCGGCTTCGTCGCCTTCTGGGCCGTGGGACGACAGCTCGATTCGGTGCCGCCCAGCACCCAGGTCGAAAGGCGCATCATCGAAGAGCGCGCGATTCCGAACCTCGAAGCGCCCGATCGGGACGCGGTTCCCGAACCGGAGGCGGGGCAGGTACCATGATCAGACCTCCGATTCAGATCGGTCTCGGACTGTTCTGCTTGCTGGCCTCCGGTCTGGCGATGGAGGCCGGGGCTGTGCCGATCGTCGCGGACGGCCGTCCCGAAGCTCGGGCCGTTCAGCAGGCGGACGACGCCTCGCAGGAGACGTACGGATGTCTCCTGTGCCACGCGGACAAGCGCCGGGCGTACCAGATGGGGGTGCACTCCGAGCGGGGAGTCCGGTGCCACGACTGTCACGGCGGCGACCCTGCGGCGTTCGAGACCGCGCAGGCGCATTCCGGTGACTTCAGGGGGCGGCTCACCAAGCTCGAGACGGTGGAGGTCTGCTCGTCGTGCCACGGCGACCCCGACCAGATGAGACAGTACGGGCTCCCGGCCGACGAGATCGCCGAGCTCCGCACCAGCCGGCACGGGCAACTCCTGCTGGACGAGGGGAACCTCGACGCACCCACCTGCTCGGATTGCCACGACCCCCACACGACACTGCGGCCCGACGACGCGCGCAGCGGAGTCTACCCCACCAACATCTCCGCCACCTGCGCCCGCTGTCACGACGACAAGGACCTGATGGCGCCGTACGGGATCCCGACCGGGCAGGTGGAGGCGCACCGACACAGCGCCCACGGGGTCGCCCTGTACGAGCGGGAGAACTTCGCGGCTCCCACTTGCGTCGGATGCCATGGCTCGCACGCGGCCCTTCCGCCGAACGTGAACGAGATCTCGAACGTGTGCGGGCGATGCCACGTCAACGTGCGGAAGGCGTTCGATCTCGGGCCACACGGACGGGTCGAGGGCGGAAAGGCGCCGCTCGGATGTACGGGATGCCATTCGAACCACAGCACCGAACGAGTGCAGACGGACCGGATCGCGCAGACCTGCGAGGGCTGTCACCGGGCGGGCAGCGCCGAGGCGACCCTCGGAGCGGAAGTGGAGCAGGTGATGATCCGCGCCGAGACCGAGATCGCGCGAGCGGAAGAGGCGCTGTCGGAGCTCGTTCGCGCCGGGCACGAGACATCGGACGAGAGGTTTCGCTTCCGCGGGGCGGTGACCGACTTCGGGCGGCTCGAAAAGATCCAGCACACGCTGGACCTGGAGCAGATGACGGACATCGAACGGCTGATCGCCTCGGCTTCGCTCGACATTCGTGGCAAGGCGGAGGTGAGCGCCGAGGAGCGGTGGGAACACAAGCTGTTCCTCCTGCCGGTCTGGTTCTTCGCCCTCGGGATCATCTTCCTGGCGGGGAGCCGGCTCCGCCAGATGCGATCGAGAGCTCCCGACGCGACGGAAGCAGGCTGAAATGGCTTTCCTCAGGGGGAAGTCCAGGTCGAAGCTCGTCCTGATCGGCATCCAGGTCCTGCTCCTGTTCGGACTGCTGGCGGGATTGAGCACGCTCGGGTTCATCGAGTACAGCGCCCAGCCGAGCTTCTGTACCAACTGCCACAACATGAAGCCCTACTACGAGTCGTGGGCCAGCTCGAGCCACAACGACGTGCCGTGCATCAAGTGCCACTACGCGCCGGGCATCAAGGCGGAAGCGATGGGCAAGGTGCAGGCGGCGAACCAGGTGGTGAAGTACGTCACGGGATCATACGGCACGCGCCCGTGGGCCGAGATCGAGGACGCGGCATGTCTCAGATCCGGCTGTCACTCGACACGGAAGCTCGAGGGCGAGCTCGTGTTCTCCGGTGTGCGATTCAATCACCGCCAGCACCTCATACAGCTGAGGCGGGGCAAGCAGCTCCGGTGCACGAGCTGCCACTCGCAGATCGTGCAGGGAGAACACCTGGCCGTGACGAAGGAGACCTGCTTCCTGTGTCACTTCAGGGGTCAGCCGCCAGGCGAGCCGATCGCCGGTTGCACGGGGTGCCACTCCTCACCGCCCCGACTGGAAGTCGAGGGCCGGGTCATCGACCACCCTCAGTACGTGGCGGACATGGTGTCCTGCGTGTCGTGCCACGACCGCGTGACCTCGGGAACCGGCGCCGCCGACCAGGATCGGTGCTACGTGTGCCACAACCTCCCCGAGCGACTGGCCGAGTACGAGAACACGACCCTGATACACGAGGTCCATCTCACCGAGCACAACGTGGAGTGCCAGCTTTGTCACCGACCGATCGATCACGCGATCGTCTCCCTCTCCGACGAGTTCGACCTCGACTGCAAGTCGTGCCACGAGGGGTCGCACGTGGCCCAGCAGCGCATGTTCACGGGCACCGGAGCGCATGGGACCGGTGACGATCCCAGTGCGATGTTCCTCGCCAGGGTCACCTGCCAGAGCTGTCACCGCCTTCCGCGGGAACTGGTGGGTCACGAGAACGTGAAGGCAGCGGGTGAAGCTGCCTGTCTCTCATGCCACGGGATCCGGTACGCGAACATCCTCCCGGGCTGGCAGGCCGAGGCGGAGCGCAAGCTGGACCGCGTCGCGAAGGTGGTCGATGCCGCATCGGGCAGCCGTCGCCGCGGATCGGAGACGCAGCGCGCTGCGGCCGACAGTCTGCTCGAGCTGGCGCGGGGCAACGTGGAACTGGTGCGAGTGGGCAAGGGCGTCCACAATGTGGAATACGCTGATGCGACTCTCCGCGCCGCCCTGCAGCTCGTCCGGGAGGCTTCGGAAAGCGGAGGAATCGACTACCAGACTCCGGAAGTGGATCTGGGTCAGCCGGTGAGCGAGAACCAGTGCCTGCGCTGCCACTCGGGCATCGAGGATCAACGTGGAGAATGGCGGGGGCGTTCGTTCCGGCACGAGCCGCACGTCACGCGGGCCAACCTGTCGTGCACCTTCTGCCACACGTCAATGGACGACCACGGCAAGATCTCGCTCGCGTCGCCCGAGATATGCTCGGACTGCCACCACAGCGGCGCGATGGCGTGCGAACGGTGTCACGAGGGCACGCCCGGACCTCCCGGCGGTGTCATTCGCACCGGCGTCGGGGACTTTCCGCACGCCCGGCACACGGAGCTCGGATTCGACTGCGCCATGTGCCACGGCAACCCGCCGACGCGCCCCGGAGCGGATCTGTGCGAACGGTGCCACGGTGCTCACCACCAGCCGGAGGTGAGGTGCCTGGCCTGCCACCGGGAGGGAGTGAAGGCGATCCATCCCCCCGTGGTGCACCAGGGTTGTGCGATCTGTCACGGCGAGGCCGTGGCCGGCATCGACTCGTGGTCCCGCAACGTGTGCACGGTGTGCCACGACGATCGCGTGGATCACTACGCCCCGAACGACTGCGTGGCGTGTCATCCGCAGCCGCCGCTCGGCTCGGACGAATCGTCCTGAGCAATGGCGCCGAGTGCCCTACGATTGCAAGTCGTTTCCGGCACGAAAGATGCTGTTCCGGGCCGTGAAGCGCTTCCCCGCTTCACGTTGAGCGGAATACACCGGAGATCGCCCATGTTGCTGTCCCTGCTCGTCCGGCGACCCGCGCTCGCGCGCGGCCTCGGAGCCGTCGCGTGCGTCCTGTCGGTGGCTGCGTTCCGGGCCGGGCCGCTGCCGGCCCAGGAAGCGACGCAGGACCCGAATCGGACCTGCTTCATGTGTCACGGCGATCCCGAGAACTTCTCCGCGCGGGAGGACGGCGACCGGCTGATCGTGACCCGGGACGAATTCGAAGGTTCGGTGCACGGCGGGTTCGGCATGGCGTGCACCACCTGTCACAGTGGCTTCGCCTTTCCCCACCCCGACGAATACACGCCGGTGCGCTGCGAGGCGTGCCACGGATCCGAGAACCGACTGTACGCCGAGAGCGTGCACGGCTACGCCCTCGCACGAGGCAACGAGAGAGCCCCGACCTGCGCCGGGTGCCACGGAGAGCACGACATCCGGAGGAGCGACGATCCGGAGAGCCGCACCTACCACGGACACGTGGCGGAAACCTGCACCGCGTGCCACAGCACCGGTGGTCTGCTGACGGATCAGTACGTCAAGCTGCCATCTCCGGCCCTGCAGTTCGCGCAATCCGTGCATGGCAAGGCCGGCAGCAACGGCGACATGGCCGCGGCGACGTGTACAGACTGTCACGGCGTCCACGACCTCAAGGGACATAACGACCCCAGCTCGAAGATCAACCGGCTCAACGTCGCGTCGACCTGCGGCGCCTGTCACGTGAACATCCGGGCCGAGTACGATCGGTCGATTCACGGGCGAGCCGTCATGGCGGGCGTCGGCGACAGCCCCACGTGCACCGACTGCCACGGCGAGCACCTGATCCTCCGCCCCGACGACCCGGACGCGGCCACGCACTCGAATCAGCTGGCGGTCGAGCTCTGCGGCACGTGCCACAGCGATCCGGTGATCATCGCCAAATACAGCTTGCGGGACGAGGTCGTCCTGTCGTACGAGGACAGCTACCACGCCTGGGCCAGGGCACGCGATGACTCCCAGACCGCTACCTGCGTGAGCTGCCATACGGCCCACCTCGTGCTGCCGGAAGCCGATCCGGCCTCGTCGATCTCCGAGTCGAACGTCGTTGACACGTGCCGGCAATGTCACGAGGACGCGACCCCGGCCTTCGCCCAGTCGTACGATCACGCGGCGGCGGCGGCGGCCACGAACCGCGGACGGAGGATCGTCACAGCGATCTACATCAGCCTGATCGTGGTCGTGATCGGCGGCATGGCGATCCACAACGCCCTGATTCTCAACTACTACCTGGTCGAGAAGCGGCGCCGCGAGCAGGTCGAGCGTGCCGTGGTCCGCTTCGACCGCATCCAGATCGCGCAGCACATCACCCTGGCCCTCGCCTTCATCCTGCTCGTCCTCACCGGGTTCGCGCTTCGGTACCCGGAGGCGCTGTGGGTGAAGTGGACCGGGCTCGGCCTCCTGAGTGAACCGGCGCGCTCGGTGACGCACAGGATCGCCGGGGTGAGCCTCATCCTGTTCTCCATCGTCCACCTGGTCTACGTGATCCGCTCGCGGCGCGGACGGGAGGAATTCCGTGCGATGGCACCGAACTTCCAGGACCTGAAGGACTTCATCGACAACATGAGCTTCCACACCTGGCGGACGAAGCGCAGGCCACGCTTCGGGCGCTACGACTACACGCAGAAGGCGGAATACTGGGCGCTCGTGTGGGGAACGGGTCTGATGGCCATCACCGGCCTCGTCCTCTGGTTCCCGGTCATAGCGACCGCGCTGGCCCCGACCTGGATCGTCTCGATCTCGGAGACCATTCACTTCTACGAGGCCTGGCTGGCGATGCTCGCCATCATCGTCTGGCACTTCTTCTTCGTGATCTTCCACCCGGAGGTCTATCCGATGAGCTGGATCTGGCTCACCGGGAGGATGCCGGAGCACGAGCTGCAATCGGTGCACGGGCGCTGGTACGACGACGAGGTCGCCGAGATGCTCGATGCCCTCCCGCCGGGCGAGGTGACGGCCGGGGACGTTGCGCCCCCGCCGGATGGGACACCTTGACCCGATAGCGTGCGACAGAGGTTGCGCCGTCCGGCCTCAAAGCGCGTTAATTCATTGACATTCAACGAATTGTGACTTTGCGTCCGCTTCTTGCAACGGTGGGCGCCGAGTGCGGTGTGCGCCCACGCAGGGCTCGACCCGCCACGACCGAATAGATCGCCAATTCCTTCCGGGGGCCTGATGCGAATCCGGATGTTCGATAGCTGGAAGCGATGGTCCGCCGCGACCGCGGTTTTCGCCGTCTGCCTGGTTCCTGGCTCCGCGCGAGCGCAGGAAATCAACTGCCTGATGTGTCACGAGAACCCCGCGTTCTTCCAGAGCCTGGAAAACGGCGAACGGCTCGTGGTAAGCCAGGAATCACTGGCCGGGTCCGTACACAGCAGCCTCAGATGCCAGGATTGCCACGCAGGGCTCGATTTTCCGCACCCGGCGGACGCGCCCGCGCCGAGCTGCGCCCAGTGTCACGGCCGGCAGGCCCGGCAGCACGCACAGTCCCTGCACGGTCAGGCGATCGCTCGCGGAGATGACCTGGCGCCTGACTGCAGCGACTGCCACGGCTCACACGGCATCCTCTCGAGTCGGAATCCGGCTTCGAGGACTTCCGTGATGAACATCCCGTTTCTGTGCGGCGAGTGCCATCAGGAAGGCACCGAGGTATCCGAGAGACGTGACATTCCCCAGGACCGGATCCTCGAGAACTACTCGCTGTCGATCCACGGTGCCGGGCTCTTCGAGCAGGGACTGACCGTCACGGCGGTGTGCACGTCCTGCCACACCTCGCACTTCATCCTGCCCCACACGGACCCGCGCTCCAGCATCCACAAGGACAACGTCGCGAACACCTGCATGCAGTGTCACGGGCGGATCGAGGAAGTCCACACGAAGGTGATCGAGGGACGGCTGTGGGAAGAGGCCCCGCACGAGATCCCACCATGCGTGGACTGCCACCAGCCGCATCAGATCCGCCGCGTGTTCTACGACGCCGGCATAGCCAACGCGGACTGCCTGGAGTGCCATTCGGACCCCGCCCTCGAGGGAACCGCGCTCGACGGCAGCACCGTGTCGATGTACGTGGACCCGGATTCGTTCGAGCTTTCTGCTCACAAAGGAACGGCCTGCGGCCAGTGCCACACGGACGTGAGCCCCGTGTTCGATGAGCGTCCCTGCGAGACGGTCGCTTCGCCGGTGGACTGCTCGATCTGTCACGCGGAGGTCGTCACCGAATACGACGGGAGCAGCCACGGCAGGCTGGCCGCCGAGGGAGTGACGGACGCGCCCACGTGCCTGGATTGCCACGACAAGCACGCCACGGGCGACAAGGAGACGCCCACTTCGCCCACCTATCCCCGGAACGTTCCCGAGCTCTGTGCCACCTGCCACCGGGAAGGCGAGCCGGCGGCGAAGCGTCTCCAGCACGAGGGTCCCGACATCGTGCGCGGTTACGAGATGAGCATTCACGGTAAAGGGCTCCTGGAGAGCGGCCTGGTCGTCACGGCGACCTGCAGCGATTGCCACGGCGCTCACACCGAGCTGCCCGCCGACGACCCGGCCTCCACCGTCAACCCGAACAACGTCGCCGCGACGTGTGGCCAGTGTCACCACGGTATCGCCGAGGACTTCAGGAAGAGCGTCCACTATCCGGAAGGGGGGGACTACGCGGAGGGCGAGGAGCACCCCTATCCGACCTGCGAAGACTGCCACACCTCGCACACGATCAGCCGCACCGACCGCGATGACTTCCGTATGCTGATGATGAGCCAGTGCGGAAGGTGCCACGAGCCTGAGTCCGAGACCTTCTTCGAGACCTACCACGGCAAGGTGTCGAGGCTGGGCGGCGCCAGGGCGGCGAAGTGCTACGACTGTCACGGCACGCACGGCATCCTGCCCCCCACGGACCCGGCCTCGACGCTCAGCCGGAACAACATCGTGGACACGTGCGCGCAGTGTCACCGGGCGGCGAACGAGAAGTTCACCGGGTACCTGACGCACGCCACGCACCACGACCCGAACAAGTATCCGTGGCTGTTCCTGTCGTTCTGGGCGATGACCGGGCTGCTGGTCGGCGTGCTCACGTTCTCGCTGATCCACACGGGCGCCTGGCTGTGGCGCCTGTGGCGATCGCCGCACGAGTGGAAGGTCCATGCCGAGGCGGTGGCCGGGGAGCGAAGACTGCTGTACCGGCGGTTCACGGTGTTCCAGCGAATCCTGCACGTCGTGATGCTGCTGAGCTTCATGCTCCTCGCGGCGACCGGAATGGCCCTGAAGTTTTCCTGGATGGGGTGGGCGAAGCTGTTCTCACGGGCAGTGGGCGGCTTCGAGGCGATGGGCGTCCTGCACCGCCTGGGTGCGATCTCGCTGATCACTGTGTTCATCATTCACCTGGTGGACGTCCGGGGGCAGAAGCGGGCCTCGGGGAAGACCTGGAAGGAGTACATTTTCTCGCGCGACTCGCTCATGTTCAACAGGAATGACGGCCATGAGCTCGTGGCGTCCGTGAAGTGGTTCTTCGGCAGGGGAGAACGGCCGCGCTACGGCCGGTTCACCTACTGGGAGAAGTTCGACTACTTCGCCGTCTTCTGGGGCATGTTCATCATCGGCTCCACGGGACTCTTCCTGTGGTTCCCGGAGCTGTTCACGAACGTGCTTCCGGGGTGGTTCGTCAACGTCGCCACGATCATCCACAGCGATGAGGCGCTGCTGGCGGTGGCGTTCATCTTCACGATCCACTTCTTCAACACGCACTTCCGCCTGGACAAGTTCCCCATGGACCCCGTGATCTTCACGGGTCGCGTACCGGTGGATGAGCTGAAGCGCGACAAACCGATGGAGTACGAGCGCATGCAGCGGGAGGGCAAACTGGAAGAGCGACTGGTCGAACCGTTCCCGAAGGAGTTCGAGACCGCCGTTCGGGTGTTCGGGTTCACGATGCTCGGGATCGGACTTGTGATCGTGGGCCTCATCATCTACACGATGCTGTTCGGGTACAGGTAGTGAGCGGCGGCTCCCGAGCGGGCGGGGCGGCCTTGATCCGTCCCGCTCCACCGGCCATGTTCATGGGGCCGTCCCAGGAAGCTCCGCAATCAGGAACCCTCAAGCGCGTCGGAGCAGGGCTATGACTGTCCATCGCCGGCCGTTCCTCATACTCGTCGCGGGTGCACTGCTGGGGTTGCCGGGCTCAGGCCGCGCCCAGGGGGTGCGGGGCGACGTCACCCTCAACTGGGGTTGGCTCCAGCTCCGGCCGTTCGTGGTGGATTCGGTCCCCGAAGATGGCGTGGCGGGCTCCGGGCTGCAGAGACAGCTGACCGACGGAACCACGGTCACCTGTATCGAAGGCGACTTCTGCCGCTGGTACGAGGACAACGGCGAAAGACAGGACATCACGCCGTTCACTCAGGACCTGCGTTTCGCAGGCTGGACCGGGGTGCAGGGCCTCTCCTTCCACGGGCAGATGCGCACTCGTTTCGGCAGTGACGATCTGTGGCCGCGCACCGACCAGAACTTCGACCTCCTGACCGGCTACCTGAGCCTCACCCGCAGCGCCTATCGAATCAATGCGGGACGAATGTACCGGGCTTCCGGACTCGGATACTACAATTTCGACGGCGCGTCGGTCATGTTCCGCGGGCTCGACTGGATGTGGATCGAGGCCTATGGCGGCTGGAGTCTGGCCCGCGGAGTCAATGCCCCCCGCGACGGGAAGCTGTACACGGAGTCCGATCTGCTGGCCACCGACCGGCGCGGCCTGCTGTTCGGCGGCGAGCTCGGATTCAAGGGCGGCAAGGTCTTCTCGGGGTCCGCGACCTACCAGCGGGAGCTCCGCACGGATCGACTGGCCCTCTACAGCGAACGGGCGGCGGTGGACCTGCGGGCCCTCATCGGCGGCTGGGCATTCGACGGGGCCGCTGCCTACGACTTCGCGTACGACGAGATCAACGACGCCAGGGTGCGCGTAACGACACCGCAGATCCTGGGGATCCGGTTCTCGGCGCAGGCCAGACGTTACGTGCCGTTCTTCGACTACTGGACCATCTGGAGCGCCTTCTCTCCCGTCGGTTTCGGTGAGGGACGATTGTCCGGCACCTGGACCTCCCGCAGCATTCCGCTCCTCGTGGAAGCGGGCGGCGCCTATCGCAAGTACGAGGAAACGAATGCGGGTCCGGCCACGACGACTATCCTGCGGGACGGCTGGCGAGGGTTCGGACGGGTCTACTGGACCCCTGACCGGTGGTACGTTGACGCCCGCTATCGCTTCGAGGACGGTTTCGGAGGCTCACGCTACGGCGGCGACCTGATCTTCGGGCGGTACCTGGATCAGCGTTCGATCTCGTACGTGGCGGTACGGGGTACGGGGACCGAGACACTGTATGAATTCCGCGATGGGGAGCGCTACGTGACCGGCGCGGCGGTCGAGGGCGCGTATGACATCCCGAACGCCGACCTCACGCTCGATGCGAGCCTCGGCTTCTACCGGATCGAAGACAAGAACAGGCCGCAGGCCACCGACTGGACGGAGGGGCGGGCAACGGTCGGACTGCGCTGGCGCTTCAACACTGGAGGTACACGATGAGGCGGCTCGCTTACCTGGGCGCCTTCGTTCTCGCGCTCGGCGCCGGAGCGTTGTTCGCGGCCTCCCGTGCGACCTTCGAGTTCCCGCACGAGAAGCACGCGGGTCTCGGCGCGTCGGGCTGCGAGAGCTGCCACGCGGGCATCTACTCGGGTGACGCGTCACGCAACGTGTCGGTGGACCCGAGCCTCTGCTCGGGATGCCACAACGGCCAGACGTTCGTGGAAGTGAACTGGCCCGGGTACACTCCCCAGGAGAGCAGCCTCAAGTTCCAGCATGCAACGCACCCGAAGCTCGGCTGCCAGACGTGTCACGGCATACCGGGGGCCGAGGGAGCCATGGCGGTGCAGCCGGCGTCGGGGCAGGTGTGCCTGGTCTGCCACGGCAACGGGGCCGCGAACCACTTCGAGGTGGGCGTGAATCCCTGTGAAACCTGCCACTACGACCCCGCTCCCGGCCACACGCCCGAGTTCAAGACTCAGCACGGCACGGCAGCGGCGGCGGGGCTGCCGAACTGTACGCAGTGCCACCAGCAGGAGAGCTTCTGCGTCGACTGCCACGATGGACCGGTGAACCCCCGGTTCCAGTACCACCCCGCGAACTTCGTCACGCGACACGGCGCCGAGGCCTGGAGCGAACCTGTCGAGTGTGCCGAGTGCCACTCGCGCGAGGTGTTCTGCCGGGATTGCCACTCGAACCAGGGAGTGGCGATGGACGGCAGGCAGAACGGCGGCTACCACGACGGCGTGGCGAACTGGCAGCAGCAGCATGGAGTCGCCGCGCGACAGGGAATGGACAGCTGCGTGTCCTGCCACCAGCAGACCGAGTGTCTCGCCTGCCACTCGGCCAAGGCGGGCTGGCGAGTCAATCCGCACGGCCCTGACTTCGACCCGACGAGAGCCGAGGACCGCAGCACCCAGGCCTGCGGCATTTGCCACACGGGATATTGATCTATCTTCCATCTCCCCCGGATCGGGGTCCGGAAGGAAGATGGTCGAGTCGGCGGGCCTGCCCGGAGGAACAAATCCGCCGGGTGGGTCCGAGTAGTTCTTTACCTGTACCACACGGGACAACTTGAAGAATCCGGGGCGACCCCGTTTGCGGCGCTACGTCGTCTTCGCCATGGCGGTCCTCGGCGGGCCGCAGGCTCACTCCGCGGTCGCTCAGGACCTGCCCGCACCGACGCAGAACGCGGTGGCCGGCGCTGCAGTCTTCGGTGAAAAGGGCTGCATCCGCTGCCACTCGGTCGACGGTGGCGGTCCAACCATCGGACCGAATCTTCGGTCGATCGGGTCAGGCCGGAGTTTTCAGGAGCTCACGGCCGCACTGTGGAATCACCTGCCGGACATGAGCCGGCGCATGACGGACCTCGGAATCGGTCAGCCGCACTTGAGTGAGCGCGAGGCCGGAGATCTGTTCGCGTTTCTCTACACGCTCGGGTACTTCGATTCCGCTGGCGATCCCGAACGTGGCAAACAGCTTTTCACGGAGAAGAGCTGCGTTCGATGCCACCAGGTGCGGGGCATCGGAGGAGTCGTCGGCCCTGTGCTGGACCACGTCGGCGCACGTGGCGTGCCGATCGAAGTCGCCGCGGCCATGTGGAACCATGGCCCCAGCATGATCGAAGCGGCGGAGGCGCGGGGGATCTCCCGACCCAGGCTGACTGGACGTGACTTCACGGATCTGATTGCCTTCCTGCAGACCGACGATCCGCAAACTCCGGTCGAGAACCTGTATGTTCTTCCGGGCGATGCCGAGGCCGGCGCCGCAGTCATCGAGGAGAACCGTTGCACGGTGTGTCACGGCGCGCCGGGTGCGGGCGGGGGCATCGCGCCGGACCTGGCAGGACTGCGCCGGGGGGCAAGCCTCGTCGACTTCGTGGCCCTGATGTGGAACCAGACCCCGGCGATGATGACAGCGCTGCAGGCGAGAGACCTCGAGTTCCCCCATCTGGAGCCGGAGGACTTCGCCAATATCGTCGCGTACCTGTATTCGGTGAACTATTTCGAGGCCGGCGGCCACGCGAGCCGCGGGCCGGCACTGATCAGGGAGAAGGGATGTGAGAGGTGCCACTCGACAGATCAGCTGTCGTCCATTCCGGGTTTGGGTCACCCGGCGTCCATCACGGCCGCCCTCTGGAACCATCTCCCCGTGCTACAGACCGCCGAAGAGCTGGAGTCGTGGCCGTCGTTCACCGCCAGTGAGATGGGAGATCTCATGGCATTCTTCCTAGCGAGCTCTCCATGATGCGATGCGTGGGCGTATTCGGCTTCGTCGTGGCAGGCATCCTGGCCACGTGGATGCCGGCACCAGGTCAGGAGACAGGATCTAGTTGCGTCGCGTGTCACGAAATGCTGTCCGGGCGCCTGGGTGACCCGGCAAAGAGGTTCGCGGAGGACGTTCACGCGGAAGCCGGCTTCGGATGTCCGGCCTGTCACGGTGGTGACCCCACGATTCAAGGCCCGGCCGCGATGGACGAGGCGAAGGGCTACATCGGGCGCCCTGAGGCTGCGCAGATACCGGGTATCTGCGGTCGATGCCATTCCGACGCCGGCTTCATGCGGCAGTACAACCCGGCCCTCCGAGTGGACCAGGTGCAGGAGTACCTCACCTCGGTCCACGGACAGCGACTGCTGGGTGCCGGCGATACGGCAGTGGCGAACTGTGCCAGCTGTCATGGACCACATGGCATCCTCCCAGCCACCGACCCGCGTTCCCCGGTATACGCACTCAACGTCGCGGACACCTGCGCGGGTTGTCACTCCGATACGGCGCGCATGGCGCCGTACGGCATCCCGACGGACCAGGCGGAGAAGTACCGACGCAGCATTCACTGGGAGACGATGTCCGAGGGCGGGGACATGTCCGCCCCGACGTGCAATGACTGTCACGGCAACCACGGAGCTGCCCCGCCGGGCATTTCGTGGGTCGGCCATGTGTGCGGGCAATGCCACGTTGTGATGGCCGAGTACTTCGAGGCGAGCCGTCATTCCGCCGCGTTCGAGATGATGGGCGTACCAGGGTGCGCACGGTGTCACCAGAACCACGAGATTCGACCCGCATCGGACGGGATGCTGGGTATGGGCGAAGAGGCGGTCTGTGTGACATGCCACCGGCCCGATGACGTCGGAGGGCAGGGGGCGATCGCCATGCGGGCCACGATCGACACGCTCAGCGGCACGATAGACTCCGCCAGGGTCGTCCTCGAACACGCCGAGGATTCGGGGGTCGAGGTCAGCTCGGCGCTGGCGACGCTGAACGACGCCCGGAGCTCGCTGATCAAGGCGCGCACGGCGGTCCACGCTTTCGATCCCGAGAAAGTCGCCGCGGATGCCGAGCCCGGAATGAAGATCGCCGGCGAGGCGCTCGTGAGAGGCAGACAGGCGCTCGGCGAGCTGCGGTTCAGGCGGATCGGTCTCGCGGTCGCCGTGCTGATCATAGGAGCGTTGATCGTGGGGCTGGTGCTCAAGATCAAGGAAGTGGAGCCGTCGGTCGGGGCGACCGACGGTCGCGACACCTGACGAGCCTAGGAGCGACTGCATGGCTGGCGATCGCACGGCGGTGAATTCGACACGCAGGAAGTTCGTGAATTGGCTCCTCGGAACCAGTGCCATCGGCTACCTGGCGGCGGTTGTCTATCCGATCGGCCGTTACCTCATTCCGCCACCGGCGGGTGAGTCCGTGGCGAATTCGGTCACGCTTCCGTTCTCGCCGGCCGACATCGGAGAGAACAGCGGGAGGGCGTTCCAATTCGGGAACAAGCCGGGCATACTGGTCCGGACCCCCACGGGTGATCTGCGCGCGTTCTCCGCCGTATGCACGCACCTGAGCTGCACCGTGCAGTACAGGGAAGACCTCCGCCAGATCTGGTGCGCCTGCCACAACGGGCACTTCGACCTCAACGGCCGAAACGTCCAGGGACCCCCTCCTCGGCCTCTCGACGCTTTCGATGTCAACGTGCGCGGTGATGAGATCGTAGTGAGCAAGAGGACATGATGACCAACGATCGAAGCTGGCATCGCCGATTCTGGGGTTGGCTCGAGGACCGGACGGGTCTTTCTTCGATCACCGCCCTGGCGAAGAAGAAGGACGTGCCGATACACAGGCACACTATCTGGTACTACCTCGGCGGCATGAGCCTCTTCCTGTTCCTCTGCCAGCTCGTCAGCGGGGTCTTGCTGCTGTTCTACTACCGTCCGAGCGCCGGCGAGGCGTTCGAGTCCGTGCATTTCATCATGGCGGAGGTGCAGTTCGGGTGGCTGGTCAGGTCACTGCACGCCTGGGCGGCGAACCTGATGGTCTTCACGGTCTTCATCCACCTGTTCAGCGTGTTCCTGCTCAAGGCGTACCGGGCGCCGCGCGACCTGACCTGGATGAGCGGCGTGGTGCTGTTCGTCCTGACGCTGACATTCGGGTTCACCGGTTATCTACTGCCGTGGAACACGCTGGCCTTCTTCGCCACCAAGGTGGGTACCGAGATCGTGGGCGTCGTACCGTTCGTCGGCGAATTCGCACGCACGCTGCTGCGCGGCGGCACCGACGTGACCGGCGCGACGCTGACGCGCTTCTACGCGATTCACGTGGCCATTCTGCCGGCCACGACGATTCTGATCGTAGGGTTGCACGTGCTGCAGGTGCAGCGACACGGGATGAGCATCCCGCCGGACGTGGAACGGGATGGATCGACGCGGGGCAAGATGAAGTTCGTCCCGGGCTTCCTGCTTCGAGACATGGTCGGCTGGCTCGTCGCCCTGGCGGCCCTGGCGGCCCTGGCGGCGTTCTTCCCCGCTCACCTCGGTGAGAAGGCGGATGCGTTCGCGCCGGCACCGGCCGGCATCAAGCCCGAGTGGTACTTCATGTACATGTTCCACACGCTGAAGCTGCTCCCGTCTCACATCCTGGGACTGGAGGGAGAGATGCTCGGCGTGATGGGATTCGCCCTCGCAGGAGTCTTCCTGCTGCTCGTTCCGTTGCTGGATCGGCGACGCGGTCCGGGAGAGACCAGCAAGCTGTTCACGGTGATCGCCCTGACGATGATCACCTACATCGTCGTGCTGACCGTGATGGGGTACACGGCGAACCCGACCCAGTAGCAGCCGGCCGAGGGTCCGCCCCTACCTCCCGAGCCAGGGGCTCTCCGGAGGATCGGCCGGCCTCGGGGTCGGCACCAGCAGCGTCCGGTGCAGGAAGTCCGTCATCATCTCGTAGAGATTGACCGACAGGGTGCGTCCGCCGACGCCGTGGCGCTGTCCCGGGTAGAGCCGCATGTCGAACTGCTTCCCCGCCCGCTCGAGCTCGTAGATCATCCGGAGGGTGTTCTGGGGGTGCACGTTGTCATCCGCCGTTCCGTGGATGATCAGCAGGTCTCCCTGCAGGCCGTCGGCATGGGAGAGGGGCGCGCCGATCGAGTAGCCCTCAGGATTCTCGGCGGGCGTCCGCATGAAGCGCTCCGTGTAGATCGTGTCGTACAGCTCCCACGATGTCACGGGCGCCCCGGCGATCGCCGCGGCCACCTGGCGCCCTCCGATCAAGGAGGTCATGAGGGCCATGTAACCACCGTAGCTCCATCCCCAGATCCCGATGCGCGAATTATCCACGTAAGGCAGATCGCCCAGCTGCCGTACCGCCGCGAGCTGGTCCGCCGTCTCGAGCTGGCCGAGACGCATGTACACCTGCTTCTCGAATTCCCGGCCGCGAGCGCCCGTACCGCGATTGTCCACGCTGGCGACCAGTATCCCGTCCTGGACCAGCATCTGGTGCCACAGGTACCGGCTCCCTCCCCAGGCATCCCGCACGGTCTGCGAGCCCGGCCCGCCGTAGACGTAGAGCAGAAGCGGGTAGCTCTTCCCCGGGTCGAAGTCCCTCGGCTTGATGATCCAGGCGTTCAGAGGAGTGCCGTCTTCAGCGCTGATCGTGAAGAACTCGGGCTCCCGGAGATCAAGGGCCTCCAGCTTCCGGGACAGCTCGGCATTGTCTGCCAGGGTCCGCACCTGGGCGCCGTCCGACACCTGGCGCAACACGGTCACAGGCGGAGAGCCGATCGACGAGTAGGTGTCCGTGAACAACGAGAAGTCCGGACTGAACACTGCCGAGTGCGTGCCCCGTCCCCCGGCGATGCGGACCACGTCTCCGCCGCTGAGCGGAGCCCGGAACACCGAACGGGTCAGAGGACTCTCGGCAGCGGCCGTGAAGTAGACGTCCCCCTTCGCCTCATCCACCCCGTCAAGTGCCGTCACGTCCCAGTTGCCACGACTCAGCTGGCGTATCATCCGGCCCGAGCGATCATACAGGTACACGTGCGTGAAGCCATCACGATCACTGGTCCACGTGAAGGCCCGACCGTCATCGATCCAGCGCAGGTCGCCGTTGGCTCCCAGCCAGGCGTCGTCTCTCTCCGAGAACAGGAGAGAGGTCTGCCCGGTCCTGGCATCGCCGAGCAGGAGGTCCAGCTGGTTCTGGTGGCGGTTGAGCCGCTGGATGACGACCTGGTCTGAGGACGCGGCCCATTCCATCCGCGCCAGGTAGCCGTCCCCGCTGCCGGTGTCGAACCAGGTGGTCGCGCCGGACGCCAGGTCCACGGCACCCACCTTCACCAGCGAATTTGCCTCGCCGGCCTTCGGATACCGGACGCCCTGCAGTTCCGGGTACAGCGGCAGCACGTCCACCAGCCAGTAGGTCCGCACCGGACTCTGATCGAATCTCCAGTACGCGATCCGCGATCCGTCCGGACTCCACCGGAAGGCGTCGCGCAGGCTCAGCTCCTCCTCGTAGACCCAGTCCGTCGTGCCGTTGATGATCGTCTCGCTGCCGTCTGAGGTCAGTCGGCGCTCCTCGCCCGAGCCCAGGTCCGTCACCCAGAGGTCGTTGTCCCTTACGAAAGCGACCTGTCGGGCATCCGGCGAGAACTTGGCGAACATCTGCCATCCCTCGGTGGAGCTCACCGGAAACAGGCGGCGGGTGGGAAAGTCGAACACGTAATAGCGACCACGCGTTCGGGCCCTCCACACCTGCTGGCTCTCGGAGAAGATCAGCAGACGCCGGCCGTCGTCCGAGAAGGAGTAGCCCTCGATCGCCAGCGGCTCCTCGGACCTGGCCACCATCAGCTCGGCGGCCGACACCAGCTTCTCCCGCTCACCGGTTCGCGCATCGACCTGCCACAGCTCGTCGTGCTCGAGGGAATCTGCTTCCACGGTGGACCAATGCCGGCCATCCGGCATCCACCGCACCGAGACCGATTGACCCTGGAAATCTCCGCTTCCGAAGATATTCTCGACGGTCAGGACCTGCTGGCCCGGCATCGCGGCCGGGTTCACGAGGGCCGGAAGGCCCATCGCCATCGTCCATGCAGCGGCCCGAACCGCAACTCGCGCGAACGTCATCGAATCACTCCGTCGATCGGGGCTACAGGATCCGAAGGACCTGTACGCGGGGAAGGCCGTACAGAATCTTCGTCCAGCGGCCCAGGACCGCGTTGCCGTAGTACAACCGTCCCGTGCTCGTGCCCACGTAGCCGGACTGACGGGTCGTGGGGTCCGTCGCCAGAGCGGTGAAGGCTCCCTTTTCTCCCATCGCGCTGGTCCTGAACGCCTCCCACGACTCGCCCGAGTCACGACTCACGAGCAATCTCGCCTTCGCATCGCCTTTCGAGCCCGCCCAGGTGGCCGGCGGACCCGCGGCGAGCGCCAGAACGAGGGTCGAGTCACGCGCGCCGCGCTCGAACTCGGCGTCGAGGCGCGTGCAGTAGGCCTGCCCCACTTCACCGGGATGCGACGACCACTTGCGGCCCCGATCCCGACTGATGTGGAATCCACCGCCCGTGGCGGCGTAGACCCGAGAAGAATCCAGCGGATCGGCCAGCAGGATGTGCACGTCGTCGAACAGGCCTTCGTTGCAGCCCGTCCAGGTTCGTCCCCCGTCGTCGCTGCGATAAGCGCCGCCGATCTCGACGCCGGCATACAGTCGGCGGGAGTCGTTAGGGTCGGCCGCGATCGTGTCGACACGCGCCGCCCCTTCCCCCGCATCCTTCCATCCCTCCCGAACGCCGAGTACACGGAACTCGGTCATCTCCTCCCAGCTCGTCCCTCCATCACGTGACACGTGAAGGGCAGCCGGCTGCGTGCCCGCATACAGCAGGTCGGGGTCGCGCGGTGACACCGCCAGCGAGCGGATGATGTGCCCGTCCAGGGGTCCGGTCATCTGCTTCCAGCTACGCCCTTCGTCATCGCTGCGCCACACGCCGTGACCGCTGACAGCGGCGTAGAACAGGCGGCCGGCGGGAACGATCGCGCGCACGTCGTCACCCTCGAAGTGACTCTCCTCCATCTGTGCCGCTCGCTCGCCGTGGACCCAGCGAACCACGTACAGGCCCCCCTTCGTTCCCACCAGTATTCGCATCGATTCGATTCCCTTGTTCGGTCCGGAGTGTCGTGTCCTGGAATCCGGCCCGTGAGCCCGGCCCGGAGAGCACAGCAAGGTCGCTTTCACGGGCCTTACGGGCAAGTTTCGCGGTCGCTTCGGCGGCACGGGGCTCCCGGGCCGATTGACAGGCATGCGGGCTCCACTACTTTGGCCCACCGCCACTCACAACCCAGAGGTCGAGTAATGTCGCTGGTTCGGCTAACCGATGTCGCCAAGAGCTTTGGCGGGGTACGCGCCGTCGATGGTGTGTCCTTTTCCATCGACCGGGGGGAAGTCGTCGGATTCCTCGGACCCAACGGAGCCGGGAAGACCACGACGATGCGCTTGATTACGCGCGCCCTGGAGCCGGATACAGGCACGATCGAGATCGACGGACGTTCCGTGGAAGAAGACTCGGCCGAGGCCCGGCGCCGCATAGGCTATCTGCCGGAGACCAACCCCCTGTACGAGGAGATGCTGGTCGGGGAGTTCCTGGCCTTCATGGCCCGACTGCGTGGAATCGAGCCGCCCGACGTATCGGACCGAATCGATCCTGCCGTGGAGCAAACGGGAATCGGAGAGGTCTACTATCGACCGATCGGCCACCTGTCGAAGGGATTTCGGCAACGAGTGGGCCTCGCCCAGGCGATTCTCTCCGAGCCGGACATCCTGATCCTGGACGAGCCCACCGAAGGCCTGGACCCGAACCAGCGGGTCGAGATCCGCAAGTTGATCACTCGCCTGGGACAGGACCACACGGTCCTCCTCAGCACGCACGTGATGCAGGAAGTTCAGGCCGTGTGCGATCGGCTCCTGATCATACACCGTGGCAAGATCATCGCCGACGGCGCCGTCGGTACGCTCCTGTCGGGGGGCGAGGGGGCTCGCCGGGTGACGGTGGAGATCGACGCTCAGCCCGGGTCTCTGCGCCAGGCGCTCGAAGGTCTGGCGTCCGTTTCCCGGGTGGACGCACTGGACGACGCCGGCGCGCGACCCAGGTTCTCCGTCGTGGGTGCCGGAAATGCGGACCCGCGACCGGACATCTTCGCCCTGGCGAAGGAGAGGGACTGGACGCTGTGGGAAATGAAGAGGGAACAGGAGGATCTCGAGCGATTCTTCCGCGACCTCACGGAGTCGGGATCATGACCAGGAACATCATGACCATCGCGGGCCGCGAATTCCGCAGCTACTTCGACCAGGCGACGGCCTACATTCTGGTGGTCGTCTTCCTGGTGGCCAATTTCTTCTTCTACTTCCGTACCGTATTCGTCACGGCCGAGGCCACGCTCCGCCCGATGTTCGAGCTCATGCCCTGGCTGCTCCTGTTCTTCGTGCCCGCGGTGACGATGCGATCGCTGGCCGAGGAGCGCTCGAAGGGCACGCTGGAGCTGGTACTGGCGCAGCCGATCTCGACGTTCCAGTTCCTGCTCGGGAAATACGCGGGGATCATGGGTTTCATGGCCGTGGCGCTGGCCGGGACGCTGGGCGCCGCCGTTGGGCTCCGTCTCGGCGGGCAGCCTTACTTCGGTGTCATGTTCGCCCAGTACGCGGGGGCCCTGCTCCTGACGGGCACGCTGGTGGCGATCGGCTTGTGGGCGTCTTCTCTGACGCGGAACCAGATCACCGCCTTCATCGTGGCCCTCGCGTCCATATTCGTCCTGCTGGCCGTTACGATGAACGTCGTGCTGATCGGTTTGCCGCCTGTCCTCGCCGTCGCCGCGACCCGGCTGGGGTTGCTGACTCATTTCTCGGCGATTACCCGGGGCGTCCTCGACCTGCGGGACATCGTGTACTTCATTTCGATGACGGCGGCCTTTCTGGGTCTCGCCTACCTGATGATAGAGCGAGGCCGCCTCAATCTGAGAGGCGCTTCCTGGCGCACCCTGAAGGCGGGGATCCTGGGCATCCTGCTGATCTGCGTCGTCGTCAATCTGCTCGGCCGGCACATCCGGGGACGACTGGATCTCACTCCGGGCAAGGCGTACACCCTGTCCGCGACGACGCGGGACGTCCTCCGCAACGTCGACGACCTGGTCACCATCAAGCTCTTCGCCTCCCGCGAGCTGCCGCCCCAGGTCGACCTCGTGAAGAGGGACGTGGAGGACCTGCTGGCCGACTACCAGTCCGCCGCCGGAGCTAACCTGCAACTGTTGCGCTACAGTCCTTCCGCCGCAGACCCGGACGCCGAGGCGGAAGCCGAGCGGATGCAGATTCCCGCTATTCAGTTCAACGTGCTCGGGCAGGAGGAATTCCAGGTCCGGCAGGGCTACCTGGGGATCGCGATTCAATACGCGGACCAGACCGCCAACGTGCCTTTCGTACGCCAGACCGACGACCTCGAGTACCGGCTGACCAGCGCGATCATGGCTCTCACGAATCCGGAACGGACGACCGTCGGGTTCCTGACGGGGCACGGAGAGGCCGACATCGAGGGCGAGGCGTCGGGGCTGGCCGAAACGCTGCGTCAGAACTACCAGGTCACGTCCGTGAACATCACGGCCGACTCGTCGAACGTGGCCGACTCCATTCGCGTGCTGGTGATCCAGGGCCCACAGACGCCGCTTTCTGAAGCCGAGGGAGAGAAGCTCGAGGCCTTTCTGGCCGGCGGCGGCAACATGCTGCTGATGACGCAGCCGACTGCGATCGACGAAACGCAGATGTTTCCGAGCCCCCAGCCACACCCGGTCCTGGACTCCCTCCTCGCCGGCTACGGCGTGGCGATACCGGAGGGCATGGTCATGGACCTCAGGTCGAGCGGCAGGGTCACTCTGCCCTCGAGCTCGGGCATGAGCTACGTGGTCCCGTATCCGCTGTGGCCGATCGTGCTGCCCGCAACTTCCAACGCCATCGTGGAAGGCCTGAACGGTGTGCTGTTGCCGTGGGCCAGCCCGCTCGACCTCTCCGGGGCGGACACGACCACCGTCACTCCCCTCCTGGCCACGACGGAGTTCGCGCAGCACCTGACCGGATACCATCCGATCAACCCGCAGTTCGACTGGAGATCGATCGCCACCGATCTGCGGCCGCAGCCGATGGCCGCCGCGATTCTTCCACGGGCGGGGGAACCGGAGGGTGCAGGCGGAGGATCGCCGTCGGGGGGACGCCTGGTCCTCGTGGGTGACGCGGACTTCGCTTCCAATCGGTTCCTCGGTGGAGAGCCGGGGAATCTGCTGTTCCTCACGAACGCGGTGGACTGGCTGGCCCAGGACGAGTCGCTGATCGAGATCCGATCCAAGCTCCGGCGGGCGCCGCCGCTGCTCTACGCTTCCGAGGGAGTGCGGGACGCGGCGAAGTACGGCAACCTGATCGGCGTGCCCTTCCTGTTCGTGTTGATCGGTGTCTTGAGGCTCGCCCGGAGGAAGCAGCTGCAGGGCATGACGTATGGAAAGAGCTCCGGTCCCGGGCCGACGAAAGACGAGGCGAGAGCATGAGGTCGAGTCAGGTAAAGGCGATCTTCGTAGCGCTCGCGGTTCTGTCGCTCCTCTACGCGGCGGTTCAGCTGCTCTCCGGCGACGAACAATCCGAGGGTGGAGACGACATCGCGGGGGCCGTCCACGGCGGGCTCGAGCTGATTCGGGTGGTCGGACCCGAACCCTCCGACTCCTTGAGGCTCGAGGACAGGGACGGAACGTGGACCGTCAACGGTTATCCGGCCGACACGGCGGCCATACGGCGACTGGCCGAGGGACTCGAGTCGGCACGGGTCGGAAGGCTCGTCGCCCGGAGCGCGTCCAATCACGCCCGTCTGGGAGTTCTCGAGGACTCGGCCCGGCTCGTCGAGATCGGGCCGGCCGGGAGCCCCGATGTGGTCTTCCTGCTCGGAGGGGCGGGGGCCGACGGGCGCTACGTCCGATTCCCACCTTCGGACGACGTTTTCTCGGTTCCGGCAGCATCGGTACGCCTGCTGCTTCGACCGCTCGAGGAGTGGCGAAACAGGATCGTCGCCAGCGTGGACACGGCCGCGGTGGGCCGCATTTCGGTCAGCCGGGGCGATCAGGAGGGACTCGTCGTGCTGGAGAGGGACACGGCGGACCCTGCCGGGGCCTGGAGTCTCGATGGCACGACGGCGGATTCGGCGGTCGTCGCGGGCCTTCTGCAGGAATCCGCGACCCTGGAGGCCACTGGTTTCCCGTCGGACTCCGTCGCCTTCGCGGTCGACTTCTCCAGCCCGGCGGCCACACTCGAGATGTACGACTCCGATGAGCCCGGCGCGGCACCCGCTCTGTCGCTCCTCTTCCTCACATCCCCCGACGCGCGCGACTTCCTGGTGCGCCGCGCGGATGACCCACTGGCTTACCGGATCTCCGCCGCCCAGGCGGAGCGTCTGCTGCCGACCCGGTCGATGCTGGAGGGAAGCGAGTAGGAGAACCGCGCCTCCTTCCTTCCAAGCTACGTCCTCGCTGCGCTGCGGAGACGCGCTCCAGGAAGGAAACGCGTGGCAGGTAGGTGGGCTTCTCTCAGGGTCCGGAATCGGGGAGGGCCCGCGTGACTCGCACCGGGGGCTCCTGGCCTGAGGCGGTGGCGGTCACTCCCAGGATCAGGATGAGGATGGCGAGGATGACGATTGCCGCCACCCAGTGGATTCGGTTCTTCGGATCGAACACGTGACCCTCCTCCTCTCGATCACCGCCCGGCGTCCGACCTGCCCGGGGCACCGCCTCCTTCCCGGAGCGCGTCTCCGCAGCGCAGCGAGGACGTAGCGCGAACGGAAGGAGGCGGGCGCCGGGAGTCAACCCACGTTCGGCGCCGTCATCTTGGCAAAGTCGATGATCCGCTCCAGCTCGTCGTCACTCATGAGGCTCATCTCCCGCACGACCTCCCGGAGCGTCTTCTCCTCCTTGAGCGACTTCTTGGCCACTTCCGCCGCCTTGTCGTAGCCGATCACGGGAGCGAGGGCCGTCGACAACGAACCCGTGGTCTCGGCGTACCGCATGCAACGCTCGACGTTCGCCGTGATTCCGGAAACGCATCGGTCCGCGAAAGTGCGGCAACCCGTCGTGAGGATCTCGATCGACTCGAGGAGGTTGTGAATCATCACCGGGATCATGACGTTGAGCTCGAAGTTGCCCCGCTCGCCACCGATCGTGATGGCCGCATCGTTCCCGATCACCTGCGCCGCCACCATCGTCATCATCTCCGCCATCACCGGGTTCACCTTGCCCGGCATGATGGACGAGCCCGGTTGCAGCTCGGGGAGGTTGATCTCGGAGATCCCCGTGCGAGGCCCGCAGGCGAGCCACCGGAGGTCATTGGCGATCTTCATCAGACTGCAGGCCACGACCTTCAGCATGCCGCTCATCTCGACCACCGCATCGCGCGCCGCCTGCGCCTCGAAGTGGTTCTCGGCTTCACGAAACTCGACGCCGGTGATGGCGCTGATCTTCTCCGCCATCCGTCTCCCGAATTCCGGGTGCGTGTTGATTCCGGTCCCCACCGCCGTGCCCCCGATCGCCAGCTCCCGGAGGGAATCGGCGGACCGCTCCACGCGTCGGATGCCATGCGTTATCTGGCTGACGTATCCGCTGAATTCCTGGCCCAGCCGCATCGGCGTGGCGTCCTGCAGGTGCGTTCGCCCCGCCTTGTAGACGCCGTCGAACTCGTCCCTCTTCACCGCGAGCGCCGACTCGAGATGAGCGAGGGCGGGCAGGAGCTCGCCTTCGACGGCAAACAGGGAGGACACGTGAACGGCCGTGGGTATCACGTCGTTGCTCGACTGACCCATGTTCACGTGATCGTTCGGGTGCACCGGGTCCTTCGTCCCGACCTTTCCACCGAGGATGAGATTGGCTCGATTCGCCAGCACCTCGTTGGCATTCATGTTGGTGGACGTTCCCGATCCCGTCTGGAAGATGTCCAGTACGAAATGAGCATCGAGGTCGCCGTCCATCAGCTCCTGCGCCGCCTGCCGGATCGCCCCGGCGCGGACCGGGTCGAGCAGGCCGAGTTCCTCGTTGACCTCCGCTGCGGCCTTCTTGATCACCCCGAGAGAGAACAGGAAACGGCGATCGAACCGGAGCTTGCTGATCTGAAAGTTCAGACGCGCCCGCTCGGTCTGCGCTCCGTACAGCATGTCCGCGGGGATGCGGACGGGACCCATTGAGTCCTTTTCTTCCCTGTACTGTGACATTATGGCACCCGCCTTTGGTCGAATCTCAGAACTCGAGGCGCGCACCCGGCTCCACTCCGTGCGCCTCGAACCAGCCCTGGTCCATCTCCAGGGCGTACATCATGGGCCCCTGCGAAAAGTGATTCGCGTCTGTCTGGGGTTCCATCTGCTCGATGTTGAGGATGACTCCGTTCGAATCGATGAACGCGATGTCGAGAGGGATCCTCGTGTTCCGCATCCAGAAGGACCTCACCTGCGCCGTACCATATACGAAAAGCATGCCATGGTTTTCGGCGAGCGAGTCCCGGTACATCAGGCCCTTTCCCCGCAACTCGTCGTTGTCCGCGATCTCCGCCATGACCTCGACTCCCCCGATCCGGATCGGGGTGGTCCGAACCACCTGCCCGCCCCCGGCCGGCTTCGGCTGGCCCGTCTGCTGCTCCGCGACGGCCCCCTCCGTGCTGCTGCTGCCTCCCGCTTCCCCACACCCGATCAGCGACGGAGTCAGCAGCAGCGACACGGCCAGGAGCGTGCGGGAGCCCAGGCGCCACGCATGGCGTGGGGAGAGACTGAACGAGTCGATCATTATTCGCCGTCCGGGTGAGGTTCACGTGGAGTGTCCGTGCGTGCCAAAATGCGCCCATCCGCCGGTGGCGCAAGCGGCGGTGCAGCCTTACGGGGGCCCCACCGCGTTGCCCTGCCGGAATACCCCCTGGGGGGAACTCGGATCCTCGTCCGTGGGCGCCGGACGAGGGTCTGTTCACCGTTGAGAACGAGTTTCGAACACGCTACATTCTCAAGCTGTTGAGACAACCGTGAAAGGCTGTGAGACGTCCATGTCCGACTCCTCGACGATCGTTTCCACGAGGCCGCCCCTCGGGTGCGCCGCCGTCATGATGCAGGTGCTGCGCGGCGAGCTCCGTGAGCGCGAGCTCCCGTTCACGCATCAGCGGGAGGCGATCGCCCAGGTGCTGTTCGAGTCCACCCGGCACCTGTCGGCCGATGACGTGGCGGCAGCGCTTCGTCAGCGTGGAGAACATGCCGGCAAGGCGACGGTCTACCGCACGCTGGCGCTTCTGGTCGAGCTGGGACTGGCCACGGAACACGACTTCGATGAAGGATTCAAGCGGTACGAAACGCAGATCGGAGCGGCCCAGCACGATCACCTGATCTGCACCGAGTGCGGCCGGGTCTCCACTTTCGATCACCCGGAGCTGGACCGCGTGCTGGCCGAGGTCGCGGCCCGAAACGGTTTCGACGCCATCACCCGGCAGGTGAAGGTATTCGGAACGTGCAGCGAGTCGGCGGCGTGCCGCGAGTTGCAGCGGACCTATCGAAGCACCGGATCCACACCCTGACAGAGAGCACAATGACTTCGCGCGAGAGGCTCCTTCGTCTTTTCGTCGAGCGGTCCTTTCAGGAGGGAGACTTCGTGCTCGCCTCGGGCCGCAAGAGCCGTTTCTACATCGACTGCCGGACCACGACCATGCACGCGGAAGGGCAGGTGCTCCTGGGAGAGGTCGGCGCGGACACGCTGGAAGGCGCCGGGCTCGAGCCCGACCTGATCGGTGGCCTGACGATGGGTGCCGACCCGATCGCTTACGCCATCGCCGGGGAGACGTGGCGCCGGGGAAAGCCCGTCCACGCCTTCTCCGTCCGCAAGAGGCCGAAGCGACACGGTACCGGACGGCGCGTCGAAGGTTGCTTCGAGCAGGGCGCTCGGGTCGTGGTGGTCGAGGACGTGATCACCACGGGGGGGTCGGCGCTGCAGGCATGTGAGGCCGTGCGCCAGGAGGGTGGCACGGTACTGGCGGTGCTGGCCGCCGTGGACCGACTCGAAGGCGGCCGGGAGACCCTCGAGGCGGAGGGACTGGCTGTTTACACCATGTTCGGGGTGGACGAGTTCCAGGCATTCCTCACGGGCTCGGCGAAGCCGACGAGAACGGACGACTGATGCTCAGACAGACGCTCCTCTTCCTCAGCGAGCGTGACGACCTCAAGCGGATTCTCTTCAAGCTTCCATACGCCCGCCGGATGGCAGGTCGCTTCATCGCGGGCGACACTTCGGAAGAGGCCCTGGCCGTTGCCCTGCAGCTGAACCGGCAGGGCTTTCGGGTGACGCTCGACCTGCTGGGCGAGAGCGTGTCCGACCGCGCCGAGGCCATGCGTGCCTCCGCGGAGTACGCGGAGAGCCTGGCTGAGATCGACGCGCACGATGCGGAGACCACGATCTCGCTGAAGCTGACGCAGCTCGGACTCGACATCGATACGGATTTCTGTTTCGAGAATCTCCTCGGGATCGTGAAGCGGGCGGACGAGCTGGGCAATTTCGTCCGCATCGACATGGAGGACTCGGAGCACACGGAAGCGACGCTGGATGTATTCTACCGGACCTTCTCGGAGTATCGGAACGTCGGGATCGTCATCCAGTCGTATCTGTATCGAAGCGAGGCTGACGTAGCCCGGCTGGTGGAACTCGGGGCGCCGGTCCGCCTGTGCAAAGGAGCATACAACGAGCCGGCTTCCGTGGCGTTCCAGGACAAGCGCGAGGTGGACGCGAACTACGTTCACCTGATGAAGATGCTGCTGGACGGAGGAACGCCGACCGCGATCGCCTCGCACGACGAGCGGATGATCGACGCGACCCTGGAACACGTCGCACGGAACGGCATACCGGATGACGCGTTCGAGATCCAGATGCTGTACGGAGTGAGACGGGACTACCAGAAGCAGCTTGTGGACAACGGCCTGAAGATGCGGATCTACGTGCCTTACGGGTCGCAATGGTACTCGTACTTCATGCGCCGCATGGCGGAGCGGCCCGCGAACCTGCTGTTCGTGGCCCGCGCCGCGATGGGCGGCTGACGTCAAGGAGAGAATGACGTGGTGACGTTCACGGAAGGTGCAAGAGCTCACGTGGTCGCCTTTCTGGCTGAGGAGCCGGAACCCCTGGCGGTGCGCATCGAGGTGCTCGACTCGAGCCCCCTGGCCCCCAGGTACGACCTGTCTCTGATCGAGGAATCGGAGAAGGAGGGGAGCGATCAGGTATACGAGCAGGGGGGATTCGAGGTGGTCGTCCCGAAAGCCAGCGTCGCCCTCCTGGAAGGCGCCATCGTGGACTGGGTCGAGTCGATCCAGGGAAGCGGCTTCAAGGTCGAGAATCCCAACATCGTGCCGATCGGGGAAGGGACCCGCGAAGGACCCGTGGCCGATCGCGTCAAGCACGTCATCGAGCTGCAGGTCAACCCGGCGATCGCGAGCCACGGCGGCAGCGTGACTCTGATCGAGGTGCGCGATGATGTCGTCTACCTGGAGATGGAGGGCGGGTGCCAGGGCTGCGGCATGGCGGCCGTGACACTGGCGCAGGGAATCCGGCGGATCATCATGGAGGCCATCCCCGAGATCCGGGACATCGTCGACGTGACGAACCACGATGCGGGCGCCAATCCGTACTACTGAGCCACTACTCCGGCGCAACTTCCTAAGGGGTCGTCCGGGTGACCCCGTTCGGCGTCGGGAATTCCTCGAGACCCTCGGTTGCGGGGCGCTGGGGCTTGGCCTGCTGGGCGGCGCAGCGCTTCCCGGTCGGTTGCCGGCGGGTAGCGCACCCGGTTCCTCCGAGTTCGCCGGTTGGCTGTGGATCGGGAGGCGTCCCGAGAAGACCGCGGCCGAATGGCGGGCACTGTTCTCACGACTCGGGCAGGCCGGATTCCGGGGGGTGCTCGTCGGAGGGCAATTCGACGCGCCGATCGCCGATGCGGCGCACGCGGCGGGGCTCGAGTATCACCGGTGGATGTGGATCCTGAACCGGCCCGGCGATACGTGGGCCAGAGAGAACCACCCGGAGTGGTACGCGGTCAGCCGGGCCGGTGATTCCACCATCGAAGCACCCCCGTACGTGGAGTATTACCGTTGGGTCTGCCCGACGCGCGAGCCGGTGCGCCAGCACCTCCGCCAGCTGATAGGAGAGGCCGCGCGGGAACCGGCCGTGGACGGGATTCACCTCGATTACATCCGGTACTGTGACGTGATCCTCCCACGTGGCCTGTGGAAGAAGTACGGCCTCGTGCAGAACCGCGAGCTCCCGCAGTTCGACTTCTGCTACTGCCCCTCGTGCCGCGGGCAGTTCAAGGACAGGACGGGGCGCGATCCCGCCGAGCTGCCAGATCCCCCGGCCGACGCCGAGTGGATCCGCTTCAGATGGGACGCCGTCACGCGGGTGGTGACGGAGCTGGCGGAGGTGTCGCGCGGGGCCGGCAAGGCAATCAGCGCCGCGGTGTTCGCGACGCCCACGCTGGCCCGGCGGCTGGTGCGGCAGGCGTGGGATGAATGGCCCGTGGATCGCGTGTTTCCGATGATGTACCATCCGGCATACGATGAAGGCGTGCCATGGATCGGCGAGAGCATCAGGGAGGGCGTCGAGGCCCTGCGCGGTTCGGGCACGGAGCTGAACGCCGGACTCTACCTGTCCGCCCTCGATCCTCCCGTGCTCGCGGAGGCGATCCGGATGGCTCGGGTTGAGGAAGCCTGCGGGTTCTCGCTCTTCGACCTGAATGCGCTCACGGACGAGCGGCTGGAGGCCGTGGAGAACACCTTGTGGGAGATCCGGGCGACGGACCGGGGACTATCGGAGCACCACCGCCAGGCCGGTGTCCGAAGGCATCTTCTCGCCGGGTAGCTCCAGGGCCCTGCCTCCGTACTGGATCGTGATCTCCGCCAGCTCGTCGAACAGGTCCACCGTGTCACCGTACGGGTCGGGGCCGCCTTCGGCGACGACCTCGACATCGCCCGTACGCCGATCGATGCGCCCCCACACTGCCCGTCCCTTCTCGGTCAGCAGGAGCCGGATTCGACCGGCCACGGCGAGACGGGCGGCGACCGTGAGATCCGACTCGGTCTTCCCCCGGCCAAACGAGCTCTCCCACAGGTCGATCGCCTTCTCCAGCTTGCGCTCCACCGACTTCCGGGCGATCGGCCACGCGCTCGCGTGGATCCGCCCTTCGTCCCAGCCCGCGATGTTCCCCACGATCCCCTCATCGGCCAGGTTCTCCAGCTTGCTGACGTGGCGGTAAATCGGGTGATAGTAGTCCACCGCCGCGAGGATCACAGGGCCGATCTCGTCGGCCAGGTACTCGCGCACGCCCGCGTCGACAGCGCGGAAGAACTTCTCGAGCTCCTGCTTCGTGTCGTCCTTCCCGGCCCCGTGACCGTGGAAGATGGGGGCCGAGCCCGTTCCCCGCGGGCTGTGGAGATTCAGTCTGCCGGGCACGACCTCCGTCCCGAGCGCCTCCTGGAGAGTCTTCGGCACCGTGGTGAGATCCACGGGCGCGAGATCTGAGACCGTGCCCTCCCACATTCTGACTTCCTTCTGGGCGACGAGCAGCACCCAGAATCTCTCGGGAGCCTGCAGGAACTCGATCAGCGGACGGGTGTGAAACGTCGGCCCGACCACGACCAGGTCGGGGAGTCGGACCGGGAGCCGGTACAGGCGACCGAAGCCGCGGGAGGCGAACAGGGCCAGTCCGTCCGCCTGGTGGCGCCAGAAATCCTGGTCGGAGATCAGCGCCTCGAGCGGAGCGAGGACATCGCCCGCTCCGTCGTTTGCGTCACCGAGCAGACCGCGAGCTTCTTCGATCGCGGCCCGCAGCCGCAGCGGCTGGGCGGCCACTTCGGCCCCTGTCCGATGCGTCTCCATGTAGATGGAGACAGCGGGAGCCGTGTCGATCTGGAACAGTTCCTTCAGCTGGTCCCTGCCAAAGTAGTCCACGATACCCTCGTTCAGTCGTCGTCCCGGAGGAAACTGTTGAGGAGCATTCCGACGAGCGAGACGACGATCGCGCCCACCAGGGCGGACCCGAAGCCCGCGAGCTCGAATCCCGGTGTCAACGCGGCCGTGAGGTACAGCATCGCGCCGTTGACGAACAGGTAGAACAATCCCAGGGTGACGATCGTGAGCGGCAGCGTCAGGAGCACCGCTATCGGTTTGAGCGTCGCGTTGATCAGGCCTATGACGATCGCCGCGATGAGGATCGCCTGGGTGCTCGAGGCCTCGATTCCCGGTACGAGCTTGACCGCGACATACAGGGCGACTGCGTTGACGAGCCATCTTAGGATGAGTTTCACTGCGTGCCCCTCCACCCGATGTGATAGGTCGCGCGACACCGGCTGAGGTGCCGCGCGCTCCAGGGAACGATCAGAAGGCCGGAAGCAGGGCGAACTCGAAGTACCATCCCTTGTCCGGACGGCTGAGCGGGTTGACGAAATCCAGTTCCATGATGAGGAAACCCAGCAGGTTGAGCCGCCCGGCTACTCCTATGCTCGCGACCACCTCACTGCAGTTCTGCAGGATGACCTGCCCGGCGGAGCCGTTGCAGCTGAAATGGGGCGTTACGCCGTCGCGCCACGCCACTCCCGCGTCGAAGAACGGAGCGATGTCGATGGGCGGCGCTCCTGCCGAGGGGATGACACCGAAGAACCCGAGCAGCGGAATGCGGTACTCGAAGCTCGTCGAGAGGATGCGGGTGCCGAACAGGTTGTTGAACACGTCGCACGAGGAGACGACCGACGAAGCGCACTCCTGACCGCTGAAAGATCCGTCGTTGTATCCACGAATGATCGACGGATACCCGAGATAGAGATCCGAAAGAACGCGCACGTTCTCGTATCCGGGCACCGGGTCGTTCGAGATGTCTCCCCAGGTCGCCTCGGCGTCCTTCCCGTAGCGTCCGAAGTGCAACAGGCGGAACGCGAACGTGGTGGGCCGCAGCGGCATGAAGTACCTGCGGAAGTCCACCAGGCCCGTCGTGTAATTGAGGTCACCGAGTCGCGGGGACACCTCGAGCCGGTATCTCTGCCCCAGGATCGGCCCCGTGCCACCGAAGATCGTGTTGTCGTATACCAGGGCCACCGCCGACGTCGCCATGTTCAGGGCTCCGGGCGATGGGAGCTCCACCGTCTCCCGGCTGAGCTCACTGCCCGAGAACGAGAGTTCGCTGGTCCGAACCTCGTTGTAGAAGTCGATTCCCTGGAACCCGGCCGTCAGCTCTACCCGGTTGGCCCGGTTGATCGGGTATGAGACGCCCGCCGTGGCGATCCGGTTGACCTGCCACTCGCGGAGCTCGGTCTCCACGTACACGCCCTGCGCGTTGTCCACCGCGAGCCCGTACCGCCGGGTCACGTACGGGACCTGGCCGGCTTCGACGTTCCAGTTCCACCGGGTACGCCGGTTCTCGTATCCCACTATCAGAGCCGAGCTTCGCAGGAAGTTGCCGTTGGCCGTGTTGATGTTGAACAACGTGCTCAGGTTCCGGTTACCGAGCATGTCGCTGAAATAGAGCGAGATACCGCCGGCCAGGAACGCCCCGTAGCGGTCCGCTCCGGCCGCGAGCTGCGGCTGGCTGACGTAGTCCAGCGTCAGGCCCGGGCGGTAGTTCTTTCCGTCGAACGTGAGCGTGTCCGCAAGGCCCAGCTCCGGCTCGTCCAGCAGGACGCTCACGAGGCCCGGTGACCGATCCTGCGGCGGCAGCACCGCAGGGCTGACGCCCGCGATAGCCGCCTCGATCGGCTCGCCCGCCAGCTCTTCCGGCAGGTCGATTCGGTACAGGTTGTAGTCACCTCTCTCGAATGCGGTGTATACGAGCCGGTTGACCGTCCGGGCCGTCGAGATCGCCGGACTCAGGGCGGTGATCCCGCTCACTCCGGTGACGAGGTCCGTGACCTGGTACAGGCGGCCGCCCTGGAATTCGTATCGATAGACGTTGCTGATTCCGCTCACGTCGGTCACGAAGTACAGGCTCTGGCCATCCGCTGCCCACTGCGGATCGATGTGTTTGCCGACACCGAACACGGGCATGGCCTGGATCTCGCCCGTCGTGGGATCGATCAGGCCGAGGCGATAGTTGCCGTAGGCGAGGTCGTTCAGATCCGTGGTGAAACGGTCCGTGACGAACGCGATGGCGCCGCCGTCGGGCGACCAGGCGGGCTGCAGGTCCGAATACAGGTCGGACGTCAGGCGGCGAAGCTGCTCCGTCTCCAGGTCGAGAACGAACAGGTCGGTGTAGCCGTTCACGATCGCGGCGAAGGCCAGGCTGCGGCCATCCGGCGAGAACGTGGGAGTGTAGATCTCGCCGAGCTGCTCGAACCGGACCTCCTGGACCTTCTTGCCGGTTTCCGCCTCGATCACCGCGATGGCCGGACGGCCGCGGACGACCACACCGAACGCGAAGCGCTTGCCGTCCGGACTCCACGCCCCTGACGAGTTGATGAACTGGAGGCTCTCGAAGTGCGAGTCCACGGCCGACTTCGTGAGGCGGCGGATGATCCTGCCCGTCTCCGCATCCGCCAGGAACATCTCGATCGCGAACAGGGTCTTCTCGGAAAGAAAGACGACGCGTGAGCCGTCCGGGCTGAGCGACGGCCCGACGTTGAGTCCGCCGCTTCCGCTCTTCTTGGAGATCAGCTCGACCGCCTCTCCGTGCTGCGGAAGGGGCGGCAGGTCCCGGATGTCGGCGAGCTGCTTGACGTCTTCCGCATCGGCGTCGGCCGGCTCCTCGTCCGGAGCGCCCTCGGAGGGAGGCTCCGCGAACGCCAGGTTCGCGCTGTCTCCGAGCGCTTCACGGGCCACGGAGGAGTAGGCATCGTAAATGGACTGATGCCACTCCGCCTCCAGCTGCGGGATCGGGATCTGCAGGACCGCCTCGAGGGCCTGTTCCGGGTTTCCGGACTGCCCGGCCACCTTCAGGACCTTGCCGACCGCCTCGTCACCCCACTTCCCCGCCACGAACGCCCAGAAGGCCTGTCCCCAGCGATACGGGAAGTAGTCCCACTGGCGCGTCGTCAGGTCGCGCAGGGTCGGAAGGCGGCAGTTGCAGGCGGCCGCGTCCCGCATCCACATCGCCGTATGGGCATCGACCGGACCTACCGAGAGGTATTCGGCCATGCCTTCGATGAACCACAGCGGGAGCAGGAGCGCCGTCGGACCCCGAAAGCCGATCCCGCCCTCACCGGTCAGGCTGGTGATGTCGAACTGAAAGGCGTGAACCAGCTCGTGGCCCAGGACGTGATCCGATTCTGCAAGCGTCCCGGCCAGCGGAAGCACGATGCGTCGCTTCAGGACCTCGGTGACGCCGCCCGTGGATTCGCCGAGCTCTCCGAACACCGCGTTGGTCTGCTCGAAGTCCGGGTGGCTCGCGTACAGGATCAGGGCCTGTCTGCCCTTCAGCTCGTGGTCGAGCAGGCGCGAGATGCGGGCGAACCAGCGCTCCGCCATCCGGCCCGCTTCCCCGACCATCGGCTCCATCTCGGGGTAGTAGTAGATGTCGAAGTGCTCCGTCTGCAGCACCGCGGTGTCGAAAGTCTTGTACTGGACCTTGTTCCGGCCGAAGTACTGGGCGTCGGCGGACTCCGGCCGGATGAGGGCCGCGGACGCCAGCAGCATGATGAACGGGAGTGCCCTCGAGACAAACGGGCGACGTGTCATTTCGTTCCTCCGTGAATCCGCAGGCGCCCCGCCTCCGGAGAGAGACTCGGCCTCAGACGGCTGTCCCGGTCATTACCCGGGCCCGGCAGGCGTGTTTCGCGCCGCCTCTTAGCGTCGGTACAGCTCACTCACAGGGTCGCACCATGCCGTCGTACCTGTCGCGCGCCCTCTGGGCTTGGTCCAGATCATCGTAGGGGCCGAGATAGACGCGGCTCAGACCATCGCCCCCGGCACGCACGACGACCCCCAGTCCGCGCTCGCGGAAGCTCCGGGCAACCTCCTCGGCGTTCCTCGGGTCCGCGAACGCCCCGACCTGCACCATGCTGCAGGACAGCATGGCCGACATCTGGACGACGGAGATCCGCACTCTGGCGGTTCCGGGGCCGAGCATGCCGATTTCCCGGGCGGCGGCCATCGACAGATCGATGATGCGGTCGTCCACGAAGGGGCCGCGGTCATTGATTCGCACTTCGGTCCGCCGACCGGTATCCAGGCTCTCCACCCGGACCCGGGTCCCGAACGGCAGTCGCTTGTGCGCCGCGGTCAGCTCCTCCATGTCATAGACTTCACCGGAGGCCGTTCTCTTCCCGTCGAATCCCGGTCCGTACCACGACGCGTATCCGGTCTCCGACCAGTTCTTGCTCACGCTCGTCATCGGCGGAGGCGTGGTGCCGCCGCAGGCGGCGATGAGCAGGGAAGCGGCGACCGGCAGCGGCCGGATGAAGCGGGAGAGTCGCATGATCGTCAAGTTACGCCCTCGAGGCTCTCGATGGGAGTCGCGCCGCGCTCTCGGGGGGACCCTGCCGATTGCGGAGGTCCTCTCCTTGCACCACGATGAGGGGAGATGCACGGACATGCGGCGCACGATGCGCCGTACCTTTCCCGGCAACGGAGACCGGCCATGAAGGACACCGAATACGGCATGCACCGAACCCTGCGGGGCGTAGGCCTGGATGAAGCCCTCGATAGCGTCACCACGGCGCTGAAGAACGAAGGCTTCGGCGTGTTGACCCGCATCGACGTGGCAGACACGCTGAAGACGAAGATCGGGGTGGACTTCAGGCCGTACGTGATCCTCGGGGCCTGTAACCCGATGCTGGCCAGCAAGGCTCTCGAGATCGATGACAACATCGGGCTGATGTTGCCGTGCAACGTGGTGGTCGCGGCCACAGAGGGCGGCACGGAGGTCTCCTTCATCCGTCCCCGCGCGATGATGGGGATCGCGGACGCCCCCGGGATCCGAGAAGTGGCCGACGAAGCCCAGGCGAGGCTCGAGAGGGCCCTGGAAGCGATCGGGCGTCATTCCGGGGTCACCACGACGTAGGCGGCGCCGAGCGTATAGGCCCCCGCGACGGTAGACCACAGGATCGATCCCGTCTCCAGGTCGACGGCAACGGCACGGCCCATCGTCCGGGGTGTCCCCTCGCAGGACACGAAAGCGCGCCGGCCAGAGGCATCCAGCGCCAGGCCGTGCGGATGCTCGACCTCCAGCGGAATCCGCGCAGCCTCACTCGTCGACCGCGTGTCGATCACCGAGAGCGAGGCGTCGCCCCGGTTGGCGACGACGAGAGTCCGGCCGTCTGGGCTGAGGGCGATCTGGGCCGGGCCCTCGCCGGTCTCCACCGTTGCCACGATCTCGCCGTCCGGGTGATAGGCCCGGACGGATGCGGCGAGGTGAAGTCCGGCCCAGATCGTCGCCCCGTCGGAAGACCAGGCCAGGTTCAGGGGCTTCAAGGCCGGCTGACCCGGGGGACCGGCCTCGGGTCCGGCGGCGAACCGGGACCGCACCTCCAGGCTCACGGCATCCATTATCACGATCTCGTCGCCCAGGCTGCAGGCTATCGCCACGTTCCGTCCCGTCGGATCCACCGCCGCGTGGTGCGGACCGGCGCACACGACGGGAGCTGCGACAACGGACATGTCCGCGAGATCCACGACGGATACGCGGCCCGGCACGCCGGGCTGCGTCCGGTCGTAGTCCGGGATGAAGGCACGCTCACCGTCCGGAGTGATTCCGATCCGGGCCGCCCCCGCGGCCGGCAGGGTGACTCGACCGACGAGCCGGTCGCCCGCCAGCTCGTACTTCCACAGAGTCGGCTCCCCGTGCGTCACCGTCACGTACCAGTGCTCGGCGTCCGGGCTGACGACTACGGCGTGCGGCTCGTCGATCTCGTCCCGCCTGCGCTCGACGGGAATGCGACCTGTGATCGACCCATCCGCCGGGTCGATCCGGATCACCTCGTCGGTGAACCCGGAGGTCACGTACAGGCGCTCCTCGCGGAGGGATGCGCTTGGGTCGGAGCCGCGCGGCGGCCGTTCATCTCCCGTGCAGGAGACGGCCGCCGGGCCCAGGAACGCGATCGCGGACGCGAGCCGCGCCAGGCGCCTCAGAACGTCGGGCGAAGGACCCACAGCCCGCTGTTCATGTCCGAAACGAAGACTCGCCCCGCGTGGGCCTGCGGAGCCCACGTGCATGTTCCGGCCGACGCCAGGCAGACGCCGCCCAGATCGTACTGGATGCCGGTGACCTGCCTTGCCTGCTTGTCCAGCTCGCCCAGCAGGCGGCCGGAGACGTCCACGGCGTGCAAGCCGTTCTCGTACCAGGAGAAGTAGGCGATCCCGGCTGTCTCGTCGATCCAGAAATTGTGTGGCGCGGCCCCGGCCAGCGTGAAGCTGGCGACCTGGCGCGGCGTCGTCAGCTCGCTCACGTCCACGACCAGCACCCGCCCGGGCACCCCGATTTCATCGCCGAGGAAGACGTAGCCGGCTTCGGGCCAGTACCACGCGTTGTGCACCTGATAGCCCGGAATGACGATCCGGCTGACCTCCACGGGCTGACCCGGCGTCCCGCCGGCGATCCCGTTGCCCACGTCCAGGATGATCAGGCCGGCGGCCCAGTGAGACAGGAAGGCCAGCCCGTCGCGGACGTAGACGTCGTGCAGGAAGCTGCCGCCCCCGTAGAACGACCCCACCATCTGCGGGTTCGCCGGATCCGACACGTCCAGGACGCGCAGGCCGGCCGTCGCCACCGAGCCGTCGACCACCAGATAGGCGTAGTCACCGTCGATCCACACGTTGTGCACGCCTGAGGCCAGATCCGGAGCGGTGAACCGGGTGATCACCGTCGGATGCCGGGGATCCGAAAGGTCGAGCAAGGTCACTCCGTTCAAACCATCCGTGGATGACTCGTGCGTGATGATCGCCAGATCGCCGCTGTCCCTGACCTTGACGTCGTTCACGACCCGGGCGTCCACGATGACCGAGTCCGTAAGGACGGGAGCGTCTGGCGTCGAGATATCCCATACGAACAGCGCGTTTCCGCACTTGCCGCCCGCGACGTTCCGGCAGCCCCACGTGCCGGTGAACGCCACATCTCCGTACTCCCAGTGATCGGAGGTGTAGCGCGACTCGATCGGCTCGTTCCATTCGACTTCGAAGCTGCCGGAAGGAGCGCCGCGGCTCGTCACCTGGACATCGACCGTGTCCGCGACCGTCCCGGCTTCCGCGATGATGCTCGCCGTGCCCACGCTGTAACCGACGAAGTCGCCGTCCGCGGTGACGAGGCCGGCGAAGCCGGGCTCCACTCGCCACGCGATGGAGGCGTCCTGAATCGACTCTCCCTGATCGCCGGTGGCCGACACGACATAGCTCAGAACTTCCCCCTGCCTCGCCTGTGACGGGCCGCCGATCTCCAGCGCGGTGACCACCGGCCCGTCGCCCGCGACGACCGAGAAGGAGGTTCCGAGCGTCGCCGCGGTCTGGCCTGCGATACGCGCTTCCAGCGCGACGAGATACTCACCCGCGCCGACCGTTCCGGGCACATTCAGAGTAAGGGTCAACGTCCGGGTCGCCCCTGCGCCCAGCGTGGCCAGATCGAGGGGGCTGACCGACAGGCTGGCCCCCGGAACGGCGTTCCCGGCACCGTCCTTCACTTCCAGCGCCGCGAGTCCGACCGGCCCGACCGCCATTTCCCCCGCGTTCCTCAGATCGACCGACTGGTTGCGCGCCTCGCCGAAACTCACGGACGCCGGAGAGAACACAAGCTGAATCACTGGCGCGGCGGGATCCTCCGACGGGCTCGAATCGCCGCAGCCCGAGAGGCCGGAGGCGGCGACCAGCACGATCAGACTCGAGGCGGCACGGGCGATCATCGTCACGTCCACTCCTCTGCGCGAGGTTCCGATCGGGTCCGCGGAGTCGCCGAGGGTGCGAAGCCGATCGAGATAACTAACCAGTCACGAGGCCATCGTTCCCGCGAGACGCTCCGGAGGTTTGCCGGTGTCCGGCTCCCAACGTAGCATTGATCGCCTGTCCGGGGCCTCCGGCCATCAGAGAGGAACGTGTATGCCGCACGATATGTTACGCGGGGCGCGAGGAACGCGGCACCGGTGGAGTGGACGAATCGGGATGCTCGCGGGCCTCGTGACGGCCATCACGGGACTGGCGTGGGCTTCCGTCCATACCAGGCTCGAGTCGTCCGTCCCCTCCGCGGACGAAGTGCTGAGCACCCCGCCGGAGCGCTTCGAGCTCAGGTTCAGCGAACCCGTGAACGTGGCCCTCAGTGAGTTCCTGCTGATTTCGCCGGCCGGCGATTCGATGGCGGTCGCCCTCGATGCGGAGGGAGACGACCGGATCCTGGTCGGTGACGTTCCGCTGCTCGAGAACGGCCGGTACGGCGTCCGGTGGAGGACGGTATCGGCCGACGGACACCCTGTTTCCGGGGAGTTCGGTTTCACTCTGTCGGTCGCGGCGGCGGAGTCGCGGGTCCCGGCGAATTCAGCCGCCGACTCGGGAGCCGCGGAGGCAGAGGACATAACGCCGACCGACAGCGCGTCGATCCTCGCGGGCCGGGATCGGGTTCCGAATCCCACCGACCTCGAGACGGCTCCGCCGACCGGCGCAGCCCTGCTCGCAGGGCTCGCCCTGATCGCCGTGCTGGGATTCGCTGGAATCCTCTGGTATTGCGGGGCACTCCCCCTTCTTCGGGAACCCCGCATCGCCCGCGCCGTGTGGGCGTTCGGCTGGGCCGCTCTTCTCCTGGGCGCCGCAGACCTCATCGCGTGGGTGATCCGAGTTGTGCCGCCCGGTGCCGGCCTGGAAAGCGTACGGGCGGCCGTTGGCTCGAACACCGGCCTCGTGAGCCTCGGCCGCCTCGCTCTCCTCGGGGTCGCTCTCGGAACTCTGCGCCGGTGGGGCCGCGCGGCGGCGGGCCTGGCGCTCGGTGCCGTGCTGATCGGGGCGGCCTCCGGACACGCGGCCGCGACATCGTCGTGGATCACCATGCCGGCGAACGCCGTTCATCTCGGCGCCGTATCCCTGTGGCTCGGCGGGCTCCTGCTCCTCGTCGTCGCGCCGGACGGTCCGACCGATGGGTCGAACTCCTGGCACTTCGGGGGCGTCGCAAGGGCCGTCTCGGGGACCGCCCTGCTCGCCGTCCTGCTCGTCGTGGCGTCGGGAACGTTGCAGTCGGCGCTGTACGTGGGGAACCTGGCGGCGCTCACGGGAACGACCTACGGACGCTTCGTGCTAGCCAAGAGCGCAGGCCTCGTGGTGCTCGTCGCCTTCGGCGCGCATCACAGGTATCGGGTGATGCCGCACCTGGACAGCGGCGGCGAGGGACGGGTGCTGCGGCGCACGGTCAGGCTCGAGACGATCGTGATGCTGGCCGTGGTGCTGCTCGGCGCCTGGCTGGCCCGAATCTCGCCTCCCGCCGCTCACTGACGATCGGCCGGGCCGGAGATCCGAATCGCGATCAGGCGGTCTCGGTCGCTTTCCGTTTCCCCGATCGCTCCACCAGCCTCTGGATCACGACGTAGAACACCGGGATCATGAACACGCCGCTCACGGTGGCCACGAGCATGCCGCCGAGCACGGCCGTGCCGAGCGAGATGCGGCTCGCCGCCCCGGCTCCCGACGCGATCGCGAGAGGAATCACGCCGAGGATGAACGAGATCGCGGTCATCAGGATCGGCCGAAAGCGCAGGCGCGCCGCCGTGACCGCCGCCTCGATCACGTCCTTTCCCTCCTCGCGCAACTGCTTGGCGAACTCGACGATCAGGATGGCCGTCTTCGCCGACAGGCCGATCAGCAGCACCAGGCCGATCTGCGTGTAGATGTTGTTGTCCAGGCTGCGGGCCCCCGTGAACACGATCGCGCCGAGGATCGCCATCGGAACCCCCATCAGCACGGCGAAGGGGATCAGCCAGCTCTCGTACTGGGCCGCCATGAACAGGAACACGAACACGATGGCGAGGCCGAAAATGATGGGCGCCAGGTTACCGGCCGCGATCTGCTGAAAGGTCACTCCCGACCACTGATAGCCCATCTGCTGGGGCAGGACCTGCCCGGCGATGCGCTCCATTTCGGCTACCGCCTGTCCGGACGACTTGCCGGGCGCCGGGACCCCCGTGATCGATGCGGCGCGGAACATGTTGAACCGGGTGATCACCTGCGGCCCCACGGTATCTCTCACCTGCGCGATGGTGCCCATCGGGACCATGTCCCCGCTCGCGTTGCGGACCTCGAGACGGTCGATGTCCGATACCCGGGACCGGAACTGTTGGTCGGCCTGCACCTGCACGCGCCACGTGCGCCCGAACAGGTTGAAATCGTTGACGTAGGACGATCCGAGGTTCGCCTGCAGAGTATTGAACACGCTCTGCAACGGAATGCCGTAGCTCTTCACCCGATTGCGGTCCACGTCCACGAACAGCTGCGGCACGTTGGCGGTGAAGTTCTGGTTCAGACGGGTGACGACGGGGCTCTGGTTGCCTGCCGACACGAGATCCCGCGCGAACACCTCGAGCTGCTGCAGACCGACGCCGCCGCGATCCTGCATCTCCATCGAGAAGCCGGTCGCGTTGCCGAGTCCGTTGATCGGCGGCGGGCCGAAGGCGAAGGCGCGGCCCTCCTGGATCGTGAACAGGTAGCGCTGGAGTTTGGCCATCAGCCGCTCCGCGTGCTCCTCCCTGCCCCGGTCCGACCAGTTCTCGAGCGTCGCGATCACCGCCCCGTAGTTCGAGCCCTGCACTCCGTTGAGGAACGAGTAGCCGCCGATCGTGATGAAGTGCTCGACGCCGTCGGTGTTCGCCATGACCCTGTTGATTCCGTCGAGCACCTCCCCCGTGCGCTCCATCGACGCCCCGTCCGGGAGGTCCAGATTGACGAAGAAGTAGCCCTGGTCCTCATCGGGGATGAACCCCCCCGGCAGCCAGCGGAAACCGAGGAACACCGATGCGAGGAATCCGGCGAACACGAGCATGACCATGCCGGTCCGACGGACCAGGGAATTGACGACGCCCATGTACTTTCCCGTCGTGATCTCGAACCACTCGTTGAACTTGTTGAACAACCGACCGCGCGTCTCGGGCGATGGACGGAGCAGGATCCCGGCGAGGGCCGGACTCAGGGTGAGCGCATTGACCGACGAGAACACGGTCGCGATCGAGATGGTGATCGCGAATTGCTGATACAGTCGCCCCGTCAGGCCCGGCATCAGGGCCGTCGGCACGAACACGGCCAGCAGGACGAGCGTCGTGGCGATGACCGCACCACCGACCTCCTCCATCGCTTTGGCGGTGGCCGCCTTCGTTTCCATTCCCTCTTCGTCGATCAACCGCATCGTGTTCTCCACGACCACGATCGCGTCGTCCACCACGATGCCGATCGCGAGCACGAGGCCGAACAGCGTCAGGTTGTTGATCGACATTCCGAACAGCTTCATCGCGAAGAAGGTCCCGATCAGCGACACCGGGATCGTCACGGACGGGATGACGGTGGTTCGCCAGTCCTGCAGGAAGATGAACACCGAGAAGATCACGAGCAGTATCGCGACAATCAGGGTCGTGATCACCTCCTCGATCGAGGCCTGGATGTAGCGCGTCGAATCATACGCCACGCTCGCCTCCAGGCCCTCCGGGAAGTTGACTTCCAGCTCCGCGAGCGCGTCCCTGACCCCCTCCGCCACTCCGAGGGCGTTCGACCCCGGAAGCTGGTAGATCGCGATGCCCACGCTGGGAGCGCCGTCAAGCTGGACGAACCAGGAATAGTCCTGGGCCCCCAGCTCGACCCGCGCCACATCGCGGACCCGCACGAGCTCCCCCTCGCCCCCCGTCTTCACGATGATGTTCGCGAACTGGTCGACGGTCTCGAGCCGGCCGAGGGTCGTGATCGCGTACTCGAAGCTGAGGCCGGCCGGATTCGGCGGCTGCCCGATCTTGCCCGCCGCCACCTGTACGTTCTGCTCGCGTAATGCCGCCACGACCTCGTCCGTGGTGAGCCCGCGCGACTTGAGCTTCCCGGGATCGAGCCAGATGCGCATCCCGAAGTCCTTCGCCCCCATCGCCTGGACCTTGCCGACCCCCTTCACCCGGGCCAGAACGTCGTTCACCTGCGTCGTGGCGTAATTCGAGAGAAAAACGTCGTCGTAGCGGCCGTCCGGTGAGATCAGGTTCACCATCAACGTGAGCTGGGTGGACTGCTTCTCCGTCTTGACTCCCTGTCGCTTCACCTCCTCCGGAAGCAGCGGCTCGGCGATCGAGACACGGTTCTGCGTCAACACGGCCGCCATGTCCGGATCGGTCCCGATCTCGAACGACACGGTGAGGTCCATGCTGCCGGCCGACGTGCTCTTGGACTGCATGTAGATCATGTCCTGCACGCCGTTCACTTCCTTCTCGATCGGCGTGGTCACCGTCTGCTCAACGACCTCCGCGTTGGCGCCCGGGAATTTCGTGCTCACCTGCACGGTCGGCGGCGTGATGTCTGGCATCGATTCCACCGGAAGGGTCGGAATCGAAATGGTGCCCAGGATGATGACCACGATCGAGATGACCAATGCGAAGACCGGCCTGTAGATGAAGAAGCGGCTGAACATGCCTACTCCTCCTCGCCAGGCGCCGCGGCCGAGCTGTCCGCCATGAAGCGCGCGCTCACGGCCGCCTGCGACGCGGCCATCTCCTCCTCGGTGCGCGGCGTGACGGGCATCCCGGGACGCGCGCGGAGCAACCCGTTCGATACGTAGGTCTCGTCCGCCTCCAGCCCCGACTCCACGACGACCGTCCCGTCGGGTTGCGGCTGTCCGAGCTCGACGTAGCGCCGATCCACGATGTTCCCTTCGCCGAGCACGAACACGTACTTGCCGCCGAGGTCGGAGCCGATGGCCGCCTCCCGCACGAGCAGCGCGTCTTCCGCCTTGATGGAGAGGAGCCGCACCCGGACGAACAGTCCCGGGAACAACTGGAGATCGTCGTTCTGGAAGACCGCCCGCAGCTCGATGGTGCCGGTCGCCGGGTCCACGGTGTTTCCGATGAAGTCGATGCGCCCCACGAACGGGAAGGTGTCCCCGTCGGCGGAGGTCCCGACGAGGACGGACACGGTGGGCTCGCGCGCCGACGCCGTCGAGTCATCCAGGTCACGGCTGACCCCCTCTTCCTCCATCCGGCGAATCAACGCGAGCACCACCCACTCCGGCGCGCTGAAGTAGACGTGGATGGGACGCAGCCGGTTCACGGTGGTGAGGAGGGTCTGATCGCGGTATCCCACCAGGTTGCCCGGATCCACGAGACGTCTGCCGACCTGCCCCTCGATCGGCGATCGGACCCGCGTGTAATCGTAGTCCAGCTGTGCGCGGACGAGGCGCGCGCGGGCTCCCAACACGGCCGCGACGGCGGCATCCCTTTCGGCCTGCGCCCGGTCCAGGTCCTGTCGACTCACGGCGTTCGTCTCGATGGCGATCTGCACGCGCTCGAGATTCGACTCCTTGAGAGCCGAGTCGGCGACCGCCGAGCGCAGCGCGGCCAAGGCCTCGTCGCGGGCCGCCTGGTACTGCTCCGGCTCGATGACGAAGAGCACCTGGCCCTCGTCGACGATGTCCGCCGGCGTGAAGATCTGCTGCTCGAGCACGCCACCCACGCGGGCACGGATCTCCACCGATTCCACCGCCCGCGTCGTGCCGGTGAAGTCGACGAACGGCCGTACCGCTCGGACGAGCGGCCTGGACACCGTGACCTCCGGCGGTTGCAGAACGGGCTCGTCACCGCCGCAGCCGGCCGCGATCGAGACGGTCGTGAAGAGCAGGACGTTCAGTACGTGAGGCCTGAAGGCTGCGAGCCGCCTGCCGTTGTCGCTCATTCTCGGCTCCCTCTGGCTTCCGGTCATCGATCACCTCCATCCGCCGGAGACGCGGCCTGACCCGCCGCGGCCGCGGCCGTGACCTCTGCCTGATACGGAGACCAGCCGCCTCCCAGGGCGCGATTGAGATCGATTAGATTGATCACGACCTGACCGTCACTCTGCGCAAGCTCATCCTGCTGCTGGAACAGAGAGCGCTGAGCGTCCAGGTAGTTCTGGAAATTCGTCAGCCCGGACACGTACTGTGTCTTCACGAGATCGACGGCTCTCTGCGACGCGACGACGGCCTCTGCGAGCCGATCGCGGCGCTGCTTTTCCTGCCCGTACGCCACGAGCGCGTCCTGCACCTCCTCGAGCGCCCTCAGCACGGTCTGTTCGTAGGCGGCGAGGGCCTGCTCGGTACGGGCTTCTTCGGCCCGGACCTGGTTCTTGAGCTTGCCCCCCGTGAAGAGGGGCAGGCTGATGCTGGGCGCGATGCCCCAGAACAGGCTGCCGCTGTCGTCCAGGTTACCGAAGGACAGCGCTTCGACTCCGACCGAACCGCCGATCGACAGGCTCGGGTAGAGCTGCGCCGTAGCGATCCCAATTCGAGCCGTCTGGGCCGCGAGCTGGCGCTCGGCGCGACGCACGTCCGGGCGGCGGCGGAGGAGGTCCGCCGGGATCCCGTAGGCGACCTGGTCGTCGGGACGCGGGAGGCCTACGCGTTCGTCCAGCTCATCGTGCAAGGCCCCCGGCGCCTGCCCGAGCAGCACGGCGAGCCGGTTCAGGGAGGCTTCGAGTCCGATCTGCAGGCTCGGAATGGAGGACTCGGTCTGAGCGAGGTTCTGCTCCGCCTGGGCCACGTCGAGAGCGGAGGTGAGTCCGGCCCGGAAGCGGTCGCGCGTGAGCTGCAGGCTGTTTCGCTGCGCCTCGACGTTCTGGCTCGCGAAGTCCAGGCGGACCTGGAAGGCGCGAGCGTCGACGTACGCGGACCCGACTTCCGCGTACATCGTGACCAGAACATCGCGATAGTCCTCGACGGACGCCTGCAGCTGGGCGGTCGCCGACTCGACCGTCCTTCTCACCTTCCCGAACAGGTCGATCTCCCAGCTCAGGTCGAGCCCGAAGCTCCACGAGTCGAACGGGTCGGCGAGCAGCGACGCGCCCGACCCGCCCTGGACCCCGTTCTCGCTCACCTTCTGGTAGCTGTACGCACCCCCGAGAACGATGTCGGGGTAGTAGCCGCCCCTGGCGGCCCCCCGGATCGCCCGCGCTTCGACCACTCTCCCGACGGCCGCCTGCAAGCTCAGATTGCCGAGCTCCGCCCGTCGAATCAGGTCGGTAAGCAGTGAGTCGTTGAACGACACCCACCACATCTCGAGGTCGGTCGTATCAGCCGCCATTTCCGTCTCCACGGCGGTTCTCCACTGATCGGGAACCGTCGCGGTGCTGAAATCGGGCGGCTCGTAGTCGGGACCCACCGTGCAGCCCGCCGTCATCACGCTCAGGACGACAAACCACACGCGAGGTCGGGCGCGAGACCTGCTCATCGCTCCACCTGTCTTTTCTGGTTATTCAACCCCGGCGCGCATAATCGTCGGATCGACGGGAACCGGCAAACGCAATTCGCCCTCACATCACGTGACGGCGAAGGCGGTCGACAGGTCGTCGAACCCGCGGGAGACACGCTCCATCAGGTTCGCCTTCCCGGCCGCAGGCAGCAACGTCGCCGATGCGGCCCGCATCACCATCCCTCGAACGTCCCCGAAGTCGAGTCCGAACGCTCCGGCCGTCTTCAGATACTCGTCCGTGAGCGTCGTGCCGAACATGGGGGGATCGTCAGAGTTCAGAGTGACGTACAATCCGGCATCCAGGAGGCGCGGAAGGGGGTGCTCGGCGAACGAGGGCGCCACCTTGAGGCACACGTTGCTGGTCGGACAGACCTCGAGCGGTATCTGTCGGTCCCTGAGCTCCGCGACCAGCTCCGGATCCTCGAGGCACCGGACGCCGTGCCCGATCCGGACGGCGTTCAGATGGCGCAGGGCTCCCCGGATGCTCTCAGGCCCCTCGGTCTCGCCCGCGTGGGGCACGCTCGGCAGACCTGCTTCGCGGGCGACCTCGAAGGCAGCGCGAAACAGCCCCGGAGGAAAGCCGACCTCCGGGCCGCCCAACCCGAGTGCCGTGATTCCCTCCGACATCCGGTCCACGGCCCAGCGAGCCACTCCTACGAACTCGTCAGGATCGAGATGCCTCGGGTAGTCGATCGTGAGGCTCATCGTGACGCCGTGCTCTCGCTCAGCCGCCGCGCGTGCCCGGTTGATCGCCGCCAGCTGGTCGTCGAGCGGAATGCCCCCCAGCATGCGCTGCGTGGACGCGGTGTACGTCACTTCGCTGTGCAAGACGTTCTGCGCCGCCTGGCCTTCAAGGAAGTCCAGCGCGATGCGCTCCACGTCCGCCGGCGTCCGGATGCAGGCGGCGGCCGCGAGATACACTTCGACGAAATGATCGAAGTCCCGGAACGCGTACCAGTCGTGCAGCTCGGCTATCGATCGGACCGGAAGGTCGACCGAGTTGCGCTCGGCGAGATCCAGCAGTGTCTCGGGTCGGATCGATCCCTCCAGGTGCACGTGCAGCTCGACCTTGGGCATGGCACGAATGAACGACTCGAGGGATTCCGAGCCGCCCCTGGATTCATCTGACATCAGGGCACCACCTTTGAAGCGCCGGGTCGCGGGTGCGGATCACGTCCATCGGTCTCGGCTACCCGGCAAGAACATTGGCTACCTCGCGCGGAACACCGACAGCAGCGGCACACCCTGGATCGACACTTCGTACACGGGGCCTGCTTCGGTGTCCGCCACTTCGGAATCCTGCACGAGCATCGCCGTGGGCCGATGGTACTGGAAGACGTACGAGGGCTCTCTGGCGAGTCGCCCGAGCGGCACGCGAAGCGGGCTTCCGGCGGGATCGCAACCCAGGTACTCCCGCGTATCGTTCAGGAAGACGACCGTCTGTTCCGCCGTCCAGTCGGCAGGCGCCCATCCGATTTCCTGATAGAAGCAGAGCTCTTCCAGGAGGAATCCCGGGTCGATCACCGCGCTGTCGGGAATCACGGCCTGCAGGTCCCTCAGGACGGATCGGTTCAGCACTTCCTTCTGCGTGGTGACCTCGAGACCCGACCTCTCTGCGCCCCGGACGCCGCCGACCAGGGCATTGAAGTAGGAGAGCTCGTAGGGATGGTACTGCACGGTTCTCGCGACCGGGAAAGCCAGGATGAGCAGCACGATTCCCGCCGCCGCCACGCGGGGCCGACTCGAGATCCAGGCCGGACCTCGCTCCACGAGGAATCGGCTCGCGCGACTCGCGCCGAGCCCCGCGAGCAGACACAGGAAAGGAAAGGCGGCGAGGAACAGACGGATCCCGTCGTGCAACGGTGTGGCGGGGAGGAGAGTCACTCCGTACAGGACGCCGAGGTTGACGAGCGCCAGGCTCAGCAGGCCTCCGGCTTTCCGGTTCGACAACCCCAGGCCGACCGCCACGAGCAGCGGTAGTGGAATGACGATGGCCGTCCACACGAAGGCGAAGTGCCAGGGACCGCGAAAACCGTAGATCTCGCCGAAGTACGTCGTGGGGATGTGAACGGAGATCGATCGGAACATCCCGGCCTTCAGGTAGTCCCATGCGCCGCCTATCGGGTCGACCCAGGTGACCGGATTGGTGGCGAAGAACACCAGCGCGGCGAGCGCCACCACGACGAGGGCCGGCTTCAGCTCGCGGCGTCCGCGCATCACCAGCCACAGAACGAACACCGGCAGCAGCAGCACGCCCGTGAATTTGGTCGCGCAGGCGGCACCGAACAGAAGACCCGCCGCGATCAGCCAGGCCTTGCCGTCGGTCTCCGTGTACAGGTAGAGGGCCGCAACCGCCTCGAACCAGAAGGCGGCCAGGAACATGTCCGTGTTCGCGAAGTGACCGTAGGCGAACAGGGCCGGTATGCTCAGCACGGCTCCCGCCGCCACGATCCCCGCCGTCAGCGAACGGGTGCCCCGAACCGTGAGCATGCCCACCGTGGCGACGAGAGACGAGTACGTGAGCACGATCGCGATCCGGTAGGCGGCCAGTGGATCGAGGAACCGGCGGAAGGCCACGTAGCCGAGGCCGCTCAACTCGCGCGACAAGGGTGGGTGTGGGATTCGCTCGGGCTGCCAGCGCCAGAACTCGGACACGACTTCCCGGTTGAGTACCGTCAGGGGGTGTCCGTCCAGCAGAGCTCGCCAGAGCCGACCGGACCATTCCAGCTGTAGCCCGGAGCTGTGGAAGTAGTTCCCGACGTCACTGACGATTCCGTAGTCGCCTTGAGTGGCGAAGGTCACCAAGAACGCCGCGAAGAACAGGCTGGCTCCCAGCCACGGCGCGAACGGCATCCCCGGATCGCCGTCCTGGCCCGGCCCTGGCTCGAACGGTCCTCGCACAGGCAGCCTCGTCTCCTCAGTCGTGTCGCCCTCCGCAATTGCGAGGGACCGGGCGGAACCGTCAAGGAGTGGACAATCCGGCAGTAAAGCGTCAAGCTAGGGGTCGATGCAAGGCAGGGCTACTCGCACCCGAGACCGACAGGGGGGCAGCACGTGGGACGTCGAACGAACTATGGATTCGAGAAACGACAGAGGGAGATCAAGAAGCAGAAGAAGAAGGAAGAAAAGGCCGAGAGAAAGCGGCTGAAGAAGGAAGAGGGTTCGGAAGATCTCACGGGAGCGGCGTCCGGCGATGATATCGGTGACGAGGAGCTCACCTAGGCGAGCCCGCACTCAATCGAGCGAGCACAAGGAGAGGGATGAATGGGCGTCGCGGACTCGGGTAGCCTGCATCACACGTCCTACGTCGTGAACGACATCGAGCGGGCGGCTCGCACGCTCGCCGATTCGCTGTCCATTCAGTGGGGACTGTGGACGATCGAGCCGGAGCGCTGCACGGTTCACGGGAGCGAGCTCCCGTTCTCCTTTCGGGTCGCCATCGCCGAGGTAGGCGATTCGAACCTCGAGTTGATTCAGCCACTCAAGGGCCGCAGCGTCTACGTGGAGCATCTCGAGGAGAAGGGTGAAGGCTTCCACCACACCTGCCTGATCTACCCGAGCCGGGAAGCGCTGCGAGCGGCGAAGGATGAGCTGGCCGCGCAGGGGCGGGAGATGACCCAGAGCGGGGACCTGGGGGACGCAGGCGAGTTCTGCTACTTCCACATCGCCGAAGTCGACTCCGCACTCGAACTGCTGTTTCTGTCTCAGCTCCCTCCGCCCGAGACGGCGATCGGCTAGACGCCGACTCGAACGCCACCTGACTCGGAGATGGGCGCATGCGCGTAGACACGGCGAGATCGTCCCGGGTGATCCGGCTGGCCACGGGCGTGTTCATCGGACTGGGATGGGCGGTGACGCCGGTCAACCCGCTCGGCGCCCAGAGCCTGAGAGGATCGAAGAGCTCTCTCGACCTCCAGAACCGGGTCGCGGCCGAGCACGACTACACCTTCATCCGCACCGCCGACCAGGTGCGGTGGTTCGTCGAGAAAGGCTATCTCGTTCGTCTCCGCAGCGGACCCGGCTACGAGCTGAAGCGCATGTCGTACCCCTACGCCAGGCCCGAAGTGGAGCTGTTCGTGTCGCGCCTCGGGACTCAGTACCTGGCCGCGTGTGGGGAGAAGCTCGTCGTGACCAGCCTGACACGCCCGACTACCCGTCAGCCGCGAAACGCGTCATCCCGATCGGTGCATCCGACGGGAATGGCCATGGACCTGAGACGGAGCAGCAACCGCACCTGCCGTTCCTGGCTCGAGAGCGTCCTGTTGAGGCTCGAGGGGGCCGGGGTCCTGGAAGCGACCTACGAACGGCACCCGCCTCACTTCCACGTGGCGTTGTTCCCGAAACCCTACGCGGCGTACGTGGAGCGCAAGGTGGCGTCCGGCGACACGGCGGGAGAGCTCGAGTACCGGGTCCGACGAGGGGACTCGCTGTGGTCGATCGCGCACCGACACGGCATCGACGTCACCAGCCTGCGCACCGCCAACGATCTGGACGGAAGTCGGATCTACGCGGGTCAGGTTCTCACGGTGCCGCTCGGGCGCTGAGCCTCGACACCTCCAGCGAGCTCAACCGCCCACCAGCCTGAGCCCGGTGGGCGCGGCCGGCGGGATGCCGTCTCCAGCGTCATCCGTCGTGGCCGACACTTCGACGCTCCGCTCTCCTTCGAGCCCTTCATCGTTCACGCTGGAGACCGCGTATCGATACGTGGTGCCCGGCTCGAGATCCGTGTCGGCGAGGAGCGTGTGCACGATGAAGGCGACGAACGAGCCGTTCCTGTAGACGTTGTAGCCGTCGATGGGGCCCTCGGAAGAGGACGGCGGGCTCCACGTCAGATCGATCTGCGTCGGCCCGGCTACCGTGGCCGCGAGGTTCTCCGGCGGCGGCGGACCTACCTCGACCGCGAGGGTCGCAGCTGCAGCGACATCGCTGCGGTCGCTTTCGGTTCCGAGCTCATCTACGGCCGACACGCGGTACTCGTAGCGGGTCTCCGGCAGGAGATCCGAGTCCGCGTGAATCGTGTCGCCGGTCGTGGCGACCTCGTCGCCGTCCCTCCAGACACGATAGAACGCGACCCCGGCTTCGGCCTCTGACGGAGACCACGCGAGATCGATCCGGTTGGAGCCGACGGCAGTCGCCGCGAGGTTCGCGGGGACGGTCGGGCCCGGCGGAAAGTCGGTGGTTACCTGGACCGGATCGCTCAGGTCGCTCTCACCGTGGTTATCGAACGCGCTGACGCGGTACTCGTACGTCGTCGCCGGTTCCACGTCCTCGTCGCGATAGTCGCTCCTGTTCGTTTCGGCGATCCTGTTGCCGTCCCGATACACGTAGTATCCGTCCGATCCGTTCGATCTCCTCCAGTCGAGGTCCACGGCGTGGGGACCATCGGCGCTCCCTTTCAGCTCCCGCGGGGTGCGCGGTGCGACGACATCGGTTGCGCTGTGAAGCGCCCCTGCCGTGAGAATCATCACGATCGCGCCGGCGCTGAGGATCGCCGTGCGGAGCTCCCGACGTGAAGGACGAATCACCGACCCACCTCCACGGGAAGCGGCTCGGACAGGTCGCTCTCGTTGCCATCCGCATCATACGCGGTCACGGCGAACAGATAGTCACCCGCTGCCAACCCTCGCACGGTGATGGTGTTGACGGATCCGACATCGATCACGGTCCCGGAAGTCGCGGGTGATTCCGTCTCCGCGTAGTACAGGCGGTATCCGGACAGGTCCTCGAGTGGTCTTCCCACCGCGTCGGTCGTCGGCGCGTCCCACTCGAGTGTCACCGCATACGTGTCGGACGGATGGGTCGGCAGCGAGCCACCGGGACCGTCTGGAGCGCATGCGGCTCCGGCGACCAGCATGAGGACGAGGCAAAGCGTCAGCAGGATCGTACTCTTGTCGCGCACACGCCACATGAACAGACGCCTCCCGTTCACCCCACGCCACAGCCAGGGTGCCTGAGATACCGCTAGAATCCGCTCATCATGCGAGCAGCCTTGATGAACGGTCCTCGGTGACCTGAGTCAGCGGCGCAAACTTCCTGCCAGAGGTGGCCCGAAACTGGAGGAGTGAAGTGGGCACGGATGAGACGAAGCGGCGGACCCGAGGAGAACTGGGCCCGCCGCTCACGTCAGAAGCATCGCCACGCGGGGCGACTCGGTAGAGGCTACTTCTTCTTGGCGGCCGGCTTCTTCTTCGCGGCCGGCTTCTTCTTCGCGGCTGGTTTCTTGGCCGCCGGCTTCTTGGCGGCCGGCTTCTTCTTCGCGGCCGGCTTCTTCTTCGCGGCTGGTTTCTTGGCCGCCGGCTTCTTGGCGGCCGGCTTCTTCTTGGCGGCCGGCTTCTTCTTGGCAGCCGGCTTCTTC
>Ga0210121_1000005_pt1 | contig 59539 bp, 51 predicted proteins | sample Joice_ThreeSqB_D_FD_184873 | JGI IMG/M metagenome (GOLD analysis project Ga0210121, IMG submission 184873) | Wetland microbial communities from San Francisco Bay, California, USA, that impact long-term carbon sequestration - Joice_ThreeSqB_D1... | ecosystem: Environmental > Aquatic > Marine >... | reverse complement strand
CCGCCGTGACCAGCAGATTCGGATACTCGGCGGGCCGGACATTGTCGTAGGGGGAGTAGGACAGCATGTAATCGAAGTACTCGGGGTCGTTCGGGTCGCCCCACTCGTCGTATTCGCTGGTGGTGAGCGGTATCGTCTCGTCCAGCATCGTCGTCACGACATCCACGAAGGGCACGGCCGCCACGACCCCCCGCCACAGGTCGGGACGCAGATTCACGACGGCGCCCATCAGGAGACCGCCCGCGCTGCCGCCCATGGCGAACAGCCTGGACGGGTCCGCGTACCCCTCCGCGACGAGGTACTCGGCGACGTCGATGAAGTCCGTGAACGTGTTCATCTTGTTCAGCAACTTGCCCTCCTCGTACCACCACCGCCCGAGCTCCTCGCCGCCCCGCACGTGAGCGATCGCGTACACGAAGCCGCGGTCGAGGAGGCTCAGCCGGGCGGAGCTGAACGTGGCGTCCATGCTGGCGCCGTACGAGCCGTATCCATAGAGCAGCAGCGGGGCGCTTCCGTCCCGTTCGAAGCCCTGCCTGTAGACGAGCGACACGGGCACGCGGCGGCCGTCACGTGCCGTCGCCCAGAGCCGCTCCGACCGGTAGTCCGCCGGGTCGAAGTCTCCGACCACCTCCGTGCGCTTGAGGAGCGATCGTTCGCGAGTCCTCATGTCGTAGTCGTAGGTGGACAGCGGCGTGGTCATCGAAGTGTAGCCGAACCGCAGGACCGGCGTGTCGAACTCGAAGTTCGCCGTCGTGAACGCCATCCAGGCCGGGTCGTCGAACTCGACGTAATGCTCTCCCTCCCCCGTCCACGGAATCACGCGAAGCCGGACCAGTCCTTCCTTCCGCTCCTCCACCACCAGGTAGTCACGGAAGATCTCGAATCCCTCGAGCAGAACGTCGTCACGGTGGGCCACGACTTCTTCCCAGCGCTCGGCCGACGGGTCCGCGATCGGCGCCCGGGCGAGACGGAAGTTCGGAGCGCCGGCGTTGGTCCGGAAATAGAAGTAGTCGCCGAAGTGGTCCACCGAGTACTCGTGATCGGGCGCGCGCGGGAGGATCACCCGGAAGTCGTCCTCCGGATCCGCCGCGGGCACGTACCTGTACTCGGTCGACAGCGTCTGATAGGCGACGAGAAAGACATAGTCGCGAGACTTCGTCCGATCGACGGCCACGCTGAATTCCTCGTCCCCCTCTTCGTACACCAGTACATCCGCCGAGGGGTCGGTGCCCAGGGCGTGTCGGTACACCTGGTACCATCGCAGGGTCTCCGGGTCCTGCCGCGTGTAGAACAGAGTCCGATCGTCGGCGGCCCAGGCCAGGTTGGGGGTCACGTCCGGAATCTCGTCCGGGAGAAACTCGCCGGTCTCCAGGTCGAGGAAGCGGATCGTGTACTTGCGCCGCCCCACATCGTCCGTGGCGAAAGCGAGGATCCTCTGGTTCTCGCTGATTCCGTCCACTCCGACGCTGGCGGCGAAGAACTCGTGCCCCTCGGCGAGCTGGTTCACGTCCACCATGATCTGTTCCGCACCGTCGATCGCCCCCGCGTACCGGACGTGGACCGGATACTCCATGCCCTCCTCGTACCGGGCCTGGTAGAAGTAGTCGCGGAACCGATACGGGACGGACTCGTCGTCTTCCTTGATCCGGCCGACGATCTCCTCGTACAGAGCCTCCCTCAGCCCGGCCGCGTGCGCCATGTCGGCCTCGAGGTACTCGTTCTCGGCCGACAGGTACGCCACCACCTCCGGGTCCTCTCGATCCCGGAGCCAGAAGTAGTCGTCGACCCGGGTCCTTCCGTGCGTCGTGAGCTCCGTCGGTTCCACGCGAGCGACCGGCGCCTCCGGGCGTTCCCGCGCGCCCTCGCCGCAGCCCGCCGCGGCCATCGAAAAGCCCAGCATCAGGATGATCCCTCCCTTGAGACCTGACCCGCCGTCGCGCATCGCGTACCTCGCAGCTGTCCGTGGTCCACCGCATCCCGCCGGCGCGGCATTCGGGTTGCATGGTACCGCCGGAAGTCGCACCATGACACCCCTCCAGCGGCGGTCCGGACGGGTCCGCCAACCAGAACGGAAGGAAGCACACACGATGAAGATCCGGATCGGCTTCGCGCTCGCCGTGATCGCGGCGATGTCTGTTCTCACGCCGCCAGCCTCCGCGCAGGCCCAGGATGTGATGACCCCCGAGCTGCTGTGGAAGCTCAGGCGAGTGTCGAACCCGGCAGTTTCACCCGATGGACGGAGCCTCGCCTACGGGATACGGACGTATGACGTGAGTGCGAACAGCGGTGACACCGACCTGTGGCTCGTCGGCGTGTCGGGCGGAGAACCGGTCAGGCTCACCGACATGAAGGGCTCGGAGAGCTCCGCGGCGTGGAGGCCGGATGGCCAGTGGCTAGGCTTCCTCTCCGCGAAGGGCGGGAGCAACCAGCTCTGGGAGGTGAAGCCCGACGGCCGGAAGATCCGCCAGGTCACGAACATCGAGGGAGGCATCGCCAACTTCCGATACGCCCCGGATGGGACCCACATCTCCTTCACGGCCGACGTCAAGCTGGACAAGACGGTGAACGAGCTCTACGAGGATCTGCCCGAAGCGGACGCCCGCATCATGGACGGGCTGATGTACAGGCACTGGGACAGCTGGCACGACTACGCCTACAGCCATCTGTTCGTCGCGCCGTACGCGGATGGCTGGGTCGGTGACGCCGTGGACCTCATGAAGGGCGAGAGGTTCGACACTCCCCTCACCCCGTTCGGCGGCGTGGAGCAGATCGCCTGGAGTCCCGACGGACGACGGATCGCATACACTGCCAAGAAGACGGTGGGCACGGCGTACGCCGTCGGCACGAACTCGGACATCTATCTCGTCGACCTGGAGTCGGGGAAGACCCTGAACCTGACCGAGGGGATGCAGGGCTACGACGTGGAGCCGGTATTCTCCCCCGACGGCGGACGCATCGCCTGGCTCAGCATGGAGCGGGACGGATACGAGGCCGACCGCAACCGGCTGTTCGTGCAGGACCTCGGGACGGGGGAGCGCGTCGAGCTGACGGCCGAGTACGACAACGATGCGCACACGCCGGTATGGTCCCCGGATGGCCGGACGCTCTACTTCACGAGCGAGTCGTGGGGGACGATCCAGATCTTCGCGGTCCCGGCGGAAGGAGGCGCCGTGCGCCGCCTCACCGAGGGCGTCTTCGACTACGTCTCGCTGGACGTGGCCCGGCTCGATGACGGTGAGGCCCTGATCGCGGCGAGGCGTTCCATGTCCTCGCCGAACGAGATCTACCGAGTCGACGCGGAGACGGGTGAAGCGACCCCGATCACGTTCGCCAACCGCGACATCCTGGCCGGCGTGAAGCTGGGCCGGGTCGAGAAGCGGATGGTCACGGCGACGGACGGCGAGGAGATCCTGACCTGGGTGATCTACCCGCCGGACTTCGATCCGACGCTTCGATACCCCGCCCTGCTCTACGCACAGGGGGGTCCCCAGGGGACCGTGTCCCAGTTCTTCTCCTACCGCTGGAACTTCCAGCTGATGGCCGCCAACGGGTACATCGTGGTCGCACCCAACCGGCGCGGCGTCCCGAGCTTCGGCCAGGCGTGGAAAGAGGAAATCTCGGGCGACTGGGGCGGCCAGGCCATGCAGGACCTTCTGTCCGCGATCGACGACGTCGCGTCCGAACCGTATGTCGATGAGAATCGGCTCGGTGCGGTGGGCGCCAGCTTCGGCGGATATTCCGTCTACTGGCTGGCCGGCAATCACGAAGGGCGGTTCCGCACCTTCGTCGCGCACGCCGGCGTCTTCAACCTGGAGAGCATGTACGGCGCCACCGAGGAGATGTTCTTCGTGAATTTCGACCTCAAGGGCCCCTACTGGGAGAATCCGGCGGGCTTCGAGGCGTTCTCGCCCCACAAGTTCGTACAGAACTGGGACACCCCGATCCTCGTGATCCACGGGGAGAAGGACTTCCGGGTGCCGGTCGGAGAGGGGATGCAGGCGTTCACCGCGGCGCAGCTGAAGGGAATCCCGAGCCGGTTCCTGTACTTCCCGGAGGAGGGGCACTGGGTGCTCTCGCCGCAGAACGGAGTCCTGTGGCACCGGGTGTTCTTCGACTGGCTCGGCCGCTACCTCAAGCCGGTCAGCTGAGCCGGAGGTCTCGCGACGCCGCGGCCTTGGGAGCGGGCGAATGTCCCGCTCCCGGACCGGCGACGCGCGGATCAGGCAGCGCCGCGCACCGACGTCACCCGGGCGACGATCCGCGTCGTGAGACCGGGCGGGACGAACCGCGCAAGCAAGGCCCCCAGCCGGTTGAACAGGCCGGGAATCACAACCCTCTTTCCCTTCGCCATCCCGGCGTAGCCGCGTCGCGCGACGAACGCCGCCCGACCCGTGACCATCCTGCCGCCGATCGGCGCGCGCTCCATCCCCGCCCGCTTCTGGAACCCGGTCACCGTCGGTCCCGGGCACAGGACGGTCACGGTCACTCCGGTCTCCCGCAGCTCCTCGGACAGGGCCTCGGAGAACGAGAGCACGAACGCCTTCGAAGCGAAGTACACGGCCATGAACGGCCCGGGCTGAAACGCGGCCGTCGAAGCGACGTTCAGAATCCGCCCGCTCCCGCGCTCCACCATCCCCTGCACGAACAGCCGTGAGAGGTGGGTGACGGCTGCGACGTTGACCTGCACCATGTCCACCTGGTCGGCGGTATCCGAGACCGCGAAACGCCCCAGCGCCCCGAAGCCCGCGTTGTTGACCAGCACGTCCACCTGGAATTCCGCCGCGCGCAGCCGTTCGAAGATCCGGTCCGGCGCCTCGGGGTCCGCCAGGTCCTCCGGGACGGGAACGGCACGGACGCCGAAATCGGCGGTCAGGTCGGCGGCGATCTTCTCCAGCTGGTCGACCGAGCGAGCGACGAGCGCCACGTCGTGGCCCTCACGGGCGAGGATCTTCGCCAACTCGTAACCGATCCCGCTCGACGCGCCGGTGACCAGGGCTCCCGACCGCGGCCGGGAGCCATCCGCTCTCTGGCCGGTCCGGGCCGGCGCCATCGGCACGCTCACGGCAGAAGGGCTCTCCCGATCGTGTTGGCGTCCGTCCCGAACCACACCACCTGACGGATCGGATCGTAGTACATGTGCCGCACCGTCGCCCCCCCGCTGGGGATGTCCGCCCGCGCGATGAACTGCCGTCCCTTCGTGTCGAACCCCACGAATCGGTTGGGTCGGAGTCCGGTCTCGACGAACCAGATCCTGTCCCGCCCATCGACTGCCATGCCGTACGGCCGGGAGCCCTCACCGCCGGGCATCGGGTACTCCTGCACCTCCCCGGTCACGCGGTCCAGACGTCCCAGGAAGCCGCCGGCGAAGTCCACGTACCAGATCCCGCCATCCGAGGTGATCACGAGCCGGCGCGGCCTCGCCGCGCTCCTGGGCAGGTCGTACTCGCGGAGCTCCAGCGTAGCCGGGTCGACCGTCGCGATCTTGCCGCCGGCGAATTCGGCCACCCACGGTCGATCCTCGTCGTCGATCTTGATCCCGTACGGCCGGGAGTTCGGAGTCGGCACGGAGACCAGGTCCACGGCTCCGGTCGAGGGCACGAACCTTCCGATCATCGTGCCCATCTGGACCGTGAACCAGATCCGGCCCTCGCTGTCGAAGACCAGCGTGTGCGGATCAGAAGCCCGGCTGTCCGGCATCTCGTACCGCGTGATGTCTCCGGTCGCCGGGTCCAGGCGGCCGATGTAGGCGGCCCGGTTACCGGCGTACCAGATGATGCCGTCTCCGTCGACGATCAGGTTGTGCGGTCCAGCGCCCGCGGGGAGGTCGAAACGCTCGAAGGTGCCGTCGCCCGGGTTCAGGCGGGCCGCGTAGTCCGCGGTCTGGCCCACGAACCACACACTGCCGTCGGGAGCGACGTAGGGATCGCGGGGGCGAGATGCTTCCCAGGGGACCGTCCACTCCTCGATGGTCAGCTCCTGGGCGAGGGCCGCTCCGGAATGAAGCGGGGTGACGCCCGGTGTGACGGCGAGCAGCGTGCCGGCGGTGAACACGAGAGTACGGCGGATCCACGTCATCCTGAGCACCCTCCCTCGTCGGAGTCCACGATTCGAACACGAGTCTTCGGCTCCACGATAGGCGGGAGCGCGAGGAATGGAAGTGCGGGGACGGCCGGGTGCGGAGTCACACCTCCGCGTGGCGGAAGCAGTCGACGAGGTGATCGTTCACCAGCCCGACGGCCTGCATGTAGGCATAGCAGATCGTGGGGCCGACGAACCGAAAGCCCCTCCGCTTGAGGTCGCGGCTCATGACGCCCGATTCCGCGGTCTCGGCCGGCACATCCGATTGCCGACGCCACGCGTTCCGGATCGTGCGCCCATCGGTGAATCGCCAGATGTACGCGTCGAACGAACCGAACTCGCTCTGGACCTCGAGGAACGCCCGCGCGTTCCCGATCGCGGACCGGATCTTGAGCCGGTTCCTCACTATTTCCGGGTTGCGGAGGAGGCCTTCCCGCTCGGCTTCCCCGAATAGCGACACGGCCATGGGATCGAACGCGGCGAACGCGGCGCGATAACCGTCTCGCTTTCCGAGGATGGTCGTCCAGCTGAGGCCGGCCTGAGCGCCCTCGAGAATCAGGAACTCGAAATGGCACCGATCATCGTGGACGGCGACTCCCCACTCCTCGTCGTGGTACTCCCTCAGCGCTTCGCTGCCCGCCGCCCACGGGCACCGCTCCTTCTGCCGACCACCCGGGGCCGCGGTCACGCCCGGCCCACCACCCGGTCGAGCTCCGTCTCGTACTGCTCCATCGACAGGCGGCCCTCCAGGTAGCGCTGCTGCAGGGCCCGCACGTGTCGCTCGGCAACCCGGAACCGGGAGGCAGGCCCCCGGGTGCCCGGCGAAGGCACGGCGACGGCAGCGGAGACCCGCCCGCTCGCCTCGTGGCGCCCGCAGATGCAGGCTCGGCCGCTCGCGAGTCGCCCGCGGCACGCAACGCGGCACCCGATGCCCACGGCGCAGAACGCCACCATCCAGAAGAGCCAGGCTCCAAACAGAATCCCGTTCATTCTTCCTCCGCCCCGCCTCCGGCGGGATCCGGGGAACGGCCCCCGCTGCCCACGTTCTCGATGTCCCGCGCCGCCTTCTCGAGAATCTCGCGCAGCCTGTCGAGCGAGTCCTCGTCGCCGACGCGCCGCACCGACTGCTCGAAGCTGGCCTGCGCCAATCTCACGAACGACCGGGTGACATCGGTCATTGGAGCACCCGAGAAATGCTTCGCGAAGTCCGTGATCCTGTGCAGGATCTGCTCCACCCGATCCCGATTGGTGTCCAGGAACTCGCGGCCCCTCTCCGTGATCGTGTAGACCTTGCGACCGTCCTGGTCCTCGCTGCTCACGTAGCCGTCGTCCTCCAGGGACTGCAGCGTCGGGTACACCGACCCCGGGCTCGCGGTGTACGCGCCGCGCGACTTTTCCTCCAGGGCACGCATCACCTCGTACCCGTGCATGGGCCGGTCGCTGAGCAACTCCAGAATCATGTACTTGAGATCGCCGCGGTCGAAGATCCGCCAGCGGAAGTTAGGCTTTCCGAACCCGGTGCTGCCGGGACCGAACATCGAGGACCACGGGTTGGAGGCCTTGTCGAACCTGGCGCTCATACGGTCATCCCCAGGACGGGTAACAGAGCTTTACGAGTATTACTCGATATATCGATAAGAATAACATACCGATATATCGAAAACCGTCAAGGGGGTGGCGCTCGGGGCCCCTTCTCCGAGCCGTCAGTGATACCTCAGCGCCTCCATGGGATCCACACGCACGGCCCGATGAGCAGGTATGTAGCTCGCGAGGAGCGTGACCACGGTCAGGAGGATGCCCACGGCCAGGAAGGTGGCCGGATCCGTCGCCGTGACACCGGTCAGCAGACTCGCCACGGCCCGGGTAAGAGCCAGCGACACCACGAGGCCGACCGCGACCCCCGCGACGGCGAGCGCGATTCCCCGCCGCACGACCATCCGCAGGATGTGGGGGCTCTCCGCCCCGAAGGCCATGTAGACCCCGATCTCGTGCGTGCGCTGCCGGACGAGAGACGAGATGACCCCGTACAGGCCCACCGAGGCCAGCACCAGCGCCACACCGGCGAAGATCCCGATCAGGATCATCGCGAAACGAGTAGGACCCTTGGCCAGCCTCACGTACTCGTCCATCGTGGTGACGGCCGCGACGGGCATCTCTGGGTCCAGACCGGCGACCACGGCTCGAATCGCCGGCACGAGAGTGGCGGGGTCCTTCTCGGTCCGCACGGCCATGGTGACGTTGAAGAACGCGCCCTGCAACCGGTACGGGAAGTAGATGGTCTCGCGACCCGCCACGCGCGGGTCCTGCGATCGTACGTTCTCGACCACTCCCACGACCTTCACCCACCGCTGCTGCGGCCCCGTCCCGTCGAACGGGCTGACCACGGTCTGGAGGTAGCGACCGATCGGGTCCTCTCCGGGCCAGGCTCGCGCGGCGAGCGCCCGGTCGACGATCACGACCTCGGACGCATCGTCGTTCTCCCGCTGGTTGTGGAACCGCCCGTCGAGCAGCCGGAGACCGAGGGCACTGAAGTACCCGGGAGTGGCGAACCGGTAGTCCGCCTCCAGGACGCCCCAGTCCTCCACGTCTGCGTTCTTCACCGAATACGGAGAGGTCCAGAAGCGACCGCTCAGGGGGAGAACCTGCACGGCCCCGGCCCGCTTCACTCCCGGCAGCGCCTCCAGCCGCTGTTCGAGCTCCGAGACGAACAGCGCGCGGTCGTCCGGGCTCCCGTACTCGGACCGCAGGCCCGGCATGGCGATCCGGAACGTGACGACGCCCTTCGGCTCGAAGCCGAGGTCCTGGTGCTGGAGGGCGAGGAACGACCGGAACATCAGTCCGGCCCCGATCAGGAGGACCATCGAGAGGGCCACCTCCGCCACGACCAGCACGCTCCTCAACCGACGGCGTCTCACGTCGGGCGAAACGGTCCCCCGGTCCTTCAGGCAGTCGTTGAGGTCCGGCTTCGAGGCCTGGAGAGCCGGAACGAGTCCGAAGATGACCGCCGCGAACAGGCTCGCGCCGAGCGTGAACAGGAGAACCGGGCCACCGATGCCGACCTCGCTCACGCGCGGCAGGTTGGCCGGGCGGAGCGCGAGCAGCAGGTCCACTCCCCAGCGCGCCAGCAGCAGGCCGGCCAGTCCTCCGACTACGGCCAGCAGGATGCTCTCGGTGAGCAGCTGCCGGACGATCCTCCCCCTCGAACCGCCGAGCGCCGCCCGGATCGCCATCTCCTTCTCCCGGGCCGCCGCCTGAACCAGCAGGAGATTCGCGACGTTAGCGCACGCGATGAGGAGCACGAAAGCGACGGCTCCGAACAGCGCGAGGAGAATCGTCCTCGCGTGCCCGACGATGTCGGCGTGCATCGGCTTCACGTCGATGTAGATCTCGCCATCTCGGTTGTATTCGAATCGGTCGCGTTGCCAGGCCGCCACCTTGTCCACCTGCAGCTGCGCCTGAGCCAGCGTCACGCCCGGCTTCAGACGCGCGATGACCCGCCGATTCGCGTTGGCGCTCGTGCGGGGCTGCTGGCGGTAGTCGAAGCGGGTGGGATTCCAGACGTCGATCCCGCTCGGCATCCCGGCGTTCGCCGGCATCAGCAGCTCGAACCCCGCAGGCATCACACCGACCACCGTGTTGGCGAAGTCGTTGATCCTGAGGGTGCTGCCGATCACTTCAGGCGAGCCGCCGAACCGCCGCATCCACAGGCCGTGGCTGATCACGACGTTGTTCACGGGCGGGGGCGCACCGGGTGCGAACGCGTCCGGCGGGAACGGCTCCTCGTCCTCGGGCACGAACGTGCGGCCCACGGCGGCTTGCACGCCGAGCACATCGAAGAAGTTCGCCGTGACTCCGGCGACACGGACCTCGATCGGGTCGCCGTCCCCGGTCAGGTTCTGCTCGAAGGTCCGGTCCGTCGCCGCGACGCCCTCGAACACGTCCGTGTGATCCCGGATGTCCATCACGTCGGCCGGCGGCATCGGGCCGTCGTAGAACTCGGTCGCCTCGATGCGATGACGAAGCAACACGAGCCGATCCGGATCGGCGTACGGAAGCGGACGGAGAAGCACGGCGTGGATCACGCTGAAGATGGCCGTGTTGGCCCCGATGCCGAGGGCCAGCGTCAGCACGACCACCGCCGTGTGGCCCGGGTGCTTGAGAAGCGAGCGCAGCCCGAATCTCATGTCCTGTCCCAGCGCGCTCATCATCTAACTCCGCTAGAGGAACCGGGCGACACCGCCGCGCACCCGTACATTCGCGGAATCAGCAACCGGCGTGCCACGGACAGGTCAGCGTCTATCTCACCGTGCGGCATGCATATGGAAGCCAGAGGCGACCGCCTGCCCGTCGATGGCCGTGTCCGCTTATGGGACGCCCTGTCCGGCAGGAGATCACACGCGCTCGCGCGGCGGTCCGGACAGGTTCGCGGGAACCGGCTCACACAGCCGTTCGAAATCCGCGTACGACATCTCGATCGCCGTCCGGTGATCGCCGGCGTGGAACGCGATCCTCTCCTCCTCGCGCAGCATCTCGTCGACGAAGGTCTCCTGCCCGTACAGCTCGCCGAACGGCGGCATCGCTCCGAGGTCGCAGTCCGGGTAGAGATCCTGGAACTCCGCCTCGCGGGCGATCTCCACGTCCTCGGTCCCCACCAGGCGTCTCATCTTGGCCAGGTCCAGCCGGCGCGTGGCGGGAACCACCGCCAGGGCCGGCTCGCCGGCCACCAGGACGGCTACCGTCTTGGCCCAGTGACGGCCCGCGACGTGACTGGCGGCAGCTTCCTCCTGAGCCGTGAAAGCGACGGGGTGGTCGATCACTTCGAACGAAACGCCGCTCTCCTCGAGCAGCCTCTCGAGCCGATTCGCTACACTCATGGCGCCCTCCCTTTCATACGTCTTCCGGTCGCGTCACTCTCCGGCGGCGAGGGACGCCGGGCCCGGTTCCGCCATCAACGCCTCGATCTCGGCGACGGTCTTCGGGGCCTCCGCGGACAGCACGACCGGTCCGTGCGGCGTGATGAGAATGTCGTCCTCGATCCGTACCCCCACGTTCCACCACCGCTCATCGACTCCCTCGCCCGGGCGGATGTAGATACCGGGCTCGACGGTGACCACGTCCCCGGGGCGGAACGGTCCGTAGGTGCCCACGTCGTGGACATCCAGGCCCAGGTAGTGGCTCACTCCGTGCGGAAAGTAGCGTCGAAGCTCGGAGCTGGATCCGATGATCCCGAGCCGTTCCAGTCCTTCCGCCAGTACCGTGGAGGCGGCTTCGTTCAGGTCCCTGAAGCCCGCTCCCGGCGTCGCCGCCGCGATCGCCGCCTCCTGCGCCGCCAGCACGATCTCGTAAATCTGCCGCTGGGGCTCGCTGAAGCGTCCGTTCACCGGCGCCGTCCGGGTCACGTCGGCCGAGTAGCCCCGGTATTCGGCTCCGATGTCCATCACGACGAGGTCTCCATCCTCCATCCGGCGGCGGTTCGACTCGTAGTGCAGAATGGTGCTGTTCTCTCCGCTCCCGACGATGCTGGGAAATCCGGTGTGCTCCGCGCCCGCCCTATGGAAGACGTACTCGATGACCGCTTCCACCTCGTACTCTCGCATCCCGGGCTCTATCGAGCGCAGCGCCTGACGGTGCGCGGCGGCCGTGGCATCGATCGCCGCCTGGAGGAACCGCAGCTCCTCCTCCGTCTTCACCTCTCTCAGGTCCGAGAGGACCGACTCGAGGTCCGTGGAGTTCGCGAATCCGGCCATCGCGCTGTCACGCCAGGCGAGCCAGGCGTCCACGCTTCCGGCTTCCACGAAAGCCCGGGCCATGCGGGCCGCCTCCCCGTCGGCCGGTCCCGCGGCGCCGGCCATTCTCTCCACCATCCCCCTCGCCCGGTCGTACGCCGCGGCGTCGTTGACCCGAAGCAGCCCCCTCTGAAGGGCCCCGGCCCTTCCCGGTTCCGGCTCGAAGGTGGGTATCCGCTCCTTCAGCCACGCGACCTGCGCCCCGTACTCCGAGCCTGGATCGAGCCCCGCGGGCCACGGAAGCACGTAGGGTCGCCTCGTCTCGATGAGGGGACCCGCGATCTCCTCGAAGCGCTCGGGCTCCACGGCGAGCTGCACTCCGAGTTCGCGCATCGCTCCCTCGGCCCCCAGTCGCCTGCCTGTCCAGGCCTCGGTGGCGGGGTCGCGCGCCCGGACCACGAGGATCTCCTGCACCGTCTTTCCACCCACCTCCGTTCCGCCCGGGACCAGAAGCAGGATCGTCGAGGGTTCCGTCATCCCCGTGAGGTAGTAGAGATCGCTGGATGGGTGGTACTCGTAGTCGACGTCGTTCGAGCGGGCCCTCTCCGGAGAGGCCAGCACGATCGCGACGGCGTCTTCCGGAAGAGCCTCCAGCACGGCCTGCCTGCGGCCGCGGTGAAACTCCGGGGAGGGCCGGTCTTCTCCGTAGAACGGCCCGGAATCGTCGCTCGCTCGCCCGTCGGTGCCCTGCCCGTTCGCGGGTGCGACGGCCAGGACCAGGGCCAGGGACGCGATCAGCGCGCTGCGAATGTCCACGATCATGATTCCCGCCGGTTTCGGCCGGCCCCGCTGCCAGGGCGGCTAATTGATCTTGACCAGCTCGCTGTAACTCCTCAGGTGCCGCAGGGCAGCCGCGCGGTCGCCAGCCCGCTCGTACAGGCGCGACAGGTTGTAGTAAGCGTCCGCGAGCAGGGGGTCGCATTCGATCGCCCGGCGGTATACCTCGGTCGCCTCATCGGGCTTGCCCATGTCCTCCAGGACGACACCCAGGTTGTAGGCTGCCGTGGCACTCTGCGGATCGGCCCGCAGGGCGAGCCGGTAACACACCTCCGCCCCTTCCAGATCCGAGCGCTCGTGCAGGAGGACACCGAGGTTGACATGGGCGTCCGACAATCCCGCATCCAGCTCCACTGCCCGCCGGAACGCCTCCATCGCCTGGTCCGGAGAGCCGGCCTGGAGACCGCATCCGAGCTCGTACCAGTCCTCGGCCTTGAGACGGCGCTCCGCCGTCACGGGGCGCGCCCTGCGGCGGTCCAGCGGCTCCACGTCCGCCCCGCTGTCGTCGACCCGGAGGCCGAGCTGCACCTGCCCGGACTCGGGATTCCAGGCGAGCTCTTCGTCCTGGACCACCAGCTCGTCCGCTTCGAGGGTAATGCGGATCGCCGTGAGCGGTCGATCCGCGGGAAGCTGTCGCTTGAGATCGCGAAGCGACCGGAGCAGCCGCCGCGGCGACACTCCCGATTTCTCGAGCTCGAGGGCGGCCCGGAGCAGCACGAGGTCTCGGAATTCGAACCTGTACCAGCCGCGAGCCGGCCGCTCTGGATGCAGATCCGCCGACGCGGCCAGACGCCGCACACGCTCCTGGGACAGGCCCAGGACTTCCGCGACTTCCCCGGTCGAGTAGTTCGCCACTTATCCCTGGCCTGCCGCCCGCTTCTTTTCCGCGCCGCTGGCCCGCGCCGAGGCTCGCTTCGCGGGCTTGCGGCCTTTCGCGCTCTTCGCCCCGCCCGCGCCTGCGCCGAGGCTCGCCTTCAGCGCCTCCATCAGGTCCACGATCTTGTCTTCCGCTTCCACTTCCGGTGCCGCGGTGATCTCCTCTCCCTCGATCTTCTTCTCGATCAGCGCCATCACCTTCTTCGAGACCTCGTCCTCGTACTTGTGCGGCTCGAACGCATCCGAGGCGGCCTGCTCGATCAGCTGGACGGCGAGCGCCAGCTCCTCGTCCTTCACCTCCCCTTCACCGATCGGAACCTCGTCGAACGAGCGCAGCTCCTCCGAATAGAACAGCTGCTCGAGAAGAAGCCCCTCACCCAGCGGGCGGACGAGCACGAGGTATTCCTTGCCGCGGGCCGCATACCGGGCGAGGGCCGCCCGGCCCGTCTTCTGGAGCGCGGCGCTCAGCAGGCGGTAGGCTCGCTCGCCGCCGCGGTCGGGGCCCAGGTAGTAGGCCTTGGCGAGGTACATCCTCTCCACCTGATCGAAGGGAATGAACTCCGTTATTTCAATAGCGTTAGATGACTGTGCCTCCAGTACTTTCAATTCTTCGGGCGTGAACAGCACGTACTGGTCCCGAGAGAACTCGTACCCCTTCACGAGCTCCTCGCGCTCGATCAGTCTCTCCTCCGCGGCATCCCAATAGCGCTGCCTCACCCTAGAGCCGGAAGCGGGGTTGATCCAGTTGAAGGTCACCTTCTGCGAGTTGTCGGCCGTCGAGTACAGCTTGACGGGGACCGAAACGAGGCCGAAGGAAACCGTTGCCGAGGCGATGGGGCGCGCGCTCATACATCTCTCCTGTTTCACGGGATGCGCTATTAAAATATGCTGTAATCATGCCCGAACGCGATCCCCTCGTCCGTTACAGGGACAAGCGAACCGCCGGAGAGACTCCGGAGCCCGGAGTCGCCCGATCGTCCGACCGGACCGCCGCCGAGGCGTCCGGCGGCGCGGGCGGTGGCCTGTTCGTGATCCACAAGCACGCCGCGAGCCGCCTGCACTGGGACCTGCGCCTCGAGCTGCGGGGCGCCCTCACGTCGTGGGCCGTCCCGAAAGGCCCTTCCCTCGATCCGGACGAGAAACGGCTCGCCGTCCACGTCGAGGACCACCCACTGGAATACGTCGACTTCGAGGATGTGATCCCTCCGGGCAACTACGGCGCGGGGCCGATGATCGTCTGGGACCGCGGGGACTGGGTCGCGCTGGACGACCCCGAAACCGGACTGGTCGACGGGAAGCTCCTGTTCGAGCTCCGGGGCCACAAGCTGCGAGGGGTGTGGACCCTCGTGAAGATCAAGAAGGCGGAGAACGAGTGGCTCCTCATCAGGGAGAAGCGCACGCTGACCCGGGAAGAGCTTTCCTTGGCCGCGGAAGCCGATGCCGCCGTCCCTCAGCAGTCCATCCTCAGTGGCCTCACCGTGGAAGAGCTGGGCGATGGCGTGGACCGGGGCGAGGAGCTGGAGCGCCTCGCGGCCGTGGCCGGCGCCCCCCGGCGCGCCGTGCGGGGCGAGCGGGTCAAGGTGATGCTGGCCCACACGGCGGAGGCGCCGTTCACGGACCCCGAGTGGCTGTTCGAGCTCAAGCTCGACGGATACCGGATGATCGCCAGCCGTGAAGGCCACGTATGCCGGCTGTACACGCGGAACGGAAACGACGCGACGACCTGGTTCCCCGAGCTGGTGCGGTCCCTCAGGGCTCTTCCGGTGGATGACTTCGTCCTCGATGGCGAGGTCGTCATGCACGACGAAGCGGGGCGGCCCAGCTTCCAGCGGCTGCAGAGGCGCGCACGCATCCGCCGGCCGATCGACGTGAAGCGCGCCTCGCTGCGCCAGCCCTCGACGTTCTACGCCTTCGATCTCCTGGGCGTGATGGGACGTGACCTGCGGTCCGTCCCGCTCGAGGACAGAAAGTCCGTGCTGCGCGCCCTTCTTCCTCCGGCCGGGCCTCTCAGGTTCGTGGATCACTTCGCCGGCGTCGGCGAAGCGCTGTACGAGCAGGTGACTTCGATGGGGCTCGAGGGCATAGTGGCAAAGAAGTCCTCGAGCCGTTACCGCGCGGGCAGGTCCAGGCATTGGCTGAAGATACGGGCGACCCGGTCCGCGGACGTGGTCGTCGTGGGGTTCACGGAACCGAAAGGCGGCCTGGAGGGCCTGGGCGCCCTGCACGTGGCCGGCCTCGAGGGACAGCGTCTCGTGTACCTGGGAAGGGTGGGATCCGGTTTCACGGCGGCCGACCGCAGGGCCCTCCGGTCCCGCCTGGAGGCGATCGAGACGGACGCGCCAGCGGCCGAGCAGACGCTGCCCGAAGGCTCCGACCACTGGGTACGCCCCGAGCTCGTGGCGGAGGTGCGGTTCCTGGAGCGGACGGAGGACGGCCTCTTGAGGCAGCCCGTGTATTGCCACCTGCGAGACGACAAGCCTCCGGCGGAGTGCGAGGCTCCGCCACGGAGGAGCGGCCCGGGCGCGGACGGGGAGGAGCGCGACTTCGAGGCCGATGCCGCGGCCGGGCCCGTGGCGGGAGGCGTCGCCGACGAGCGCGGAGATCCGCCGCTGTCGAACCCTGACAAGGTGTTCTGGCCCGACGAGGGGTACACCAAGCAGGACCTGTTCGAGTACTACCGGGCCGTGTCCCCGTGGCTCCTGCCCTACCTGGCGGACCGGCCGCTCGTGCTGACCCGATATCCGGACGGGATCGACGGGAAGTCCTTCTATCAGAAGAACGTGCCGGTGTCGACCCCGGAGTGGATCCGAACGGAGCGAGTGGAGAGCCAGGACGGGGAGAAGGCCATCGAGTACTTCGTGGCCGACGACAGGGCGTCCCTGCTCTACCTGGCGAACCTGGGGTCCATCCCGCTCCACGTGTGGGCCAGCCGGGTCGGGTCGCTGGACCGGCCCGACTGGTGCATCCTCGACCTCGACCCGAAGGGAGCCCCCTTCTCCCACGTGGTGCGGATCGCGCGCATCCTGCACGACCTGTGCGAGGACATCGATCTCCCGAACTACGTCAAGACGAGCGGATCCACGGGGCTCCACGTTCTGGTTCCGCTGGGTCGCTCGTTCGACTTCGAGCAATCCCGTACCCTCGGCGAGCTCCTGGCCCGAGTCGCCCTGGCGGAGGCGGGAGACATCGCGACGATCGCGAGGGCGCTCGAAGCCCGGGAGGGGAAGGTGTACATCGACTATCTGCAGAACCGGAGAGGCCAGCTCCTCGTCGCTCCGTACAGCGTCCGGCCCGTTCCCGGGGCCTCGGTCTCCACGCCGCTGGAGTGGCACGAGGTCAACCGGGGCCTGGACATCCACAAGTTCACGATCCGGAGCATACCGAAGCGGGTGGCGAGGAAGAAGTCAGATCCGCTGCGGCCGGTGCTCGACGAAGCTCCGGACCTTCCGGCCGTGCTCGCCCGTCTGGCGAGCCGCATGTAGCCGGCAATCGCGAGTGCAGATCCCGGGAGAACAGCGATGGAGATACTCGCCGGAACCAGCGGCTTCAGCTACAAGGAGTGGAAGGGCTCGTTCTACCCGGACGACCTGTCGGGCTCGGACATGCTCGCCTACTACGCCTCACGGCTTCCCGCCGTGGAAATCAACAACACGTTCTACCGCCTGCCCAGGGAGTCGGTGCTCGAGGGTTGGGCCGGTCAGGTGCCGGAAGAGTTCCGGTTCGTGATCAAGGCCTCGCGCCGCATCACGCACTTCAAGCGGCTGAAGGACACGGACGACGAGACGGGCTACCTCATGAGGACGGTCGGCGTCCTCGGCGACCGGCTCGGCGCCGTGCTGTTCCAACTCCCACCGAACATGAAGCAGGACCTCGAGCGCCTCGACGCGTTTCTCTCCGGTCTGGGAGATCCGACCCGCGCCGCCTTCGAGTTCAGGCACGCATCGTGGTTCGATGAGGCGACGTACGCGTGCCTGCGGAGCCATGGAACGGCCCTCTGCGTGGCCGATACCGACGAATTGGCCGGTGAGATCGTCTCTACCGCCACGTGGGGGTATCTCAGACTGCGGCGGGCGGAATACGCGGATGCCGAGCTGGCCGGGTGGGCCGCTCGGGTCCGGGATGCCGGGTGGAAGCGGGCTTACGTGTTCTTCAAGCACGAAGACGACGCCGCAGGACCTGAAATGGCGGAGCGTTTCCTCGCACGCTTCTGAACCACCTGAGAGACGGTCGCGCGCTTGCGACTCGTGCTGTATTATTCCGCTCGCAACGCACGAGACGTCCGGGTTCACCATCCGAGGAGCACGAAATGGCGAAGCATAACTTCCTGGTCGAACGCTACCAGATCACGCTGGGTGACCACCCCAAGACCTTCGGGGGCGTCGAAGTCCGCCCGAGGGGAGTGGTGGCGTGCTTCGGCGAGTTCCTGCGGCTGATCTTCTACTTCCTGCCGGAAGATGCCCAGCCGGCGAACCCGATGTGGAACGAGGATGCCAGGCTGTGCGTGGTGTTCCTCCCCTTCGGCGCGATGGCCGCGTTCGTGGACATGCTGCGGAACGAGAAGCCGATCTACGGCAACATCGACACGGACCTGCCGGGTGACTCCTTCGTCAGCACTTTGCACGAGCCGGTGGGCGAGGAAGAGAAGAGCGGCGGTTTCTTCCGGCGCTGAGCCCTGATCCGCGGGAACCCCGGATGCAAGAAGGCCCGGCCGCTGCTCGAGCGGCCGGGCCTCTTTCGTTGCCGGGCACCCGCCGACACGGGTACGGCGTGACCGCTGCCCGGAGCTATTCCTTCCGCATCGTGGCCGTCGAACGGAGCGTGATCGTTCCCGGATCCACCCCGCTGGAGAACAGACTCAGGATCGGGCCGATGAACACGAAAGTGTAGTCCACACTTACGGTGACGGAGACCTGGTCGCCCGTATCGCAACCGCCGGTGCACGTGAACGTCACCGTTCCGCTGACGATGTTCGCATCCGACAGGCGAGCCTGGGCCCGCGGCACGGCGCGCGCCTGGGAGGACGCGGAGCCGGATGGCGGGAGGACGCCTTCGCGGGCCCCTTCCCGCGCGGCGTTCGTGATGACCTGCTGCACGTTGTAAGCTCGGGCGAACTCGAAGATCCCCACGAGGAGGGCCAGGAGAATCGGCAGCGCGATCGCCACCTCGACGAGCGCCTGTCCGGCTTCACCCAGTTTCCTGCGGCCTCGCGGCCCCTGGCGGGCACGCTCCCAGCGCACTCGCGAGGTGCGAATCCTTTTCAACACGTCCATGTTCCCCCTGACAATGCGTTTCGGCCGCGTCTGCCAAGATAATCGCGTCGGCTCCAACCACCAACAGGCCCGGCCCCACTCGTGCGCGGCGAAACCCGTGCCAGAATCTGTCCCGAAGTCGCTCTCAGCGGCGGAAGAAAGGCAGAACGCGCCCGCTTAAGCGGCACACAGCGCGCTCGGGGGCGGGCGCGAGGGCGCGATTCGTGAGAGCGGGCGCCCGGCCGGCCGGATTCGCCGGTGTCCGGCAATCCGAAGCCACAACTTGCAGAGTGCCGCACATTGTGCGCCCCCCGCCCGGGCTCACTCGGGGGGCGGCGGACGGCGCTCCGGCTGGGCGGGCGAGCCATCGCGGGGTCGTCTCCTGCCGTCCCGACCACGCTCGCGCCACTCGCCGGGCGGCATGCCGCGTCGCATCTGCATGTGCTTGCTGAGCTCCTCCATCTGGGCGGGCGTGAGGATCGTCTCCAGCTCCGTCATGACCGAATCCGACAGCGCCTCCATCTCCTGCTGTGAGCGTCGGAAGACCTCGGCGAACCGAGGACCGGCGCTCTCCATCACCTCCCGCAGCCGTATCCGCTGCTCCTCGCTCTCCGGCCGCACGACCCGCTCGACGAGCTGCGCGATTCCGGGACCCGTCCGGATCCGGGCGATCCGGTCCAGCCTGCGGTTGTGGAGGACCCCGCTGATCAGGAACCCGATCGCGACGCCCAGCACGAGCACCGCCAGGAGAAGAAACGCCGACTTCGTTCGCGTCTGCATGGCTCGCTCCTCAGCCCCCCAGTGTGAGGGCCGTCTGCAGCGTGGCCTCGGGGAGCCCCAGCATCGCGTCGACCAGCGATCGGGTGTAGCCACCCCCCAGCGCCGAGTACACGCCGAGGCTCAGAATCAGCACGACGCAGGCCACGGCCAGCCGTGCGAACATCCAGCGCAGGGATTCGTACATCGCTTCTACCGGCGACACCTGGCGTGACTGCCTGAGTCTCGCCACCACCCGGGCCGCGAAGAAGGGCTCGAAGGAAGTGGCCGCCCCCAGCCCGAGGGCGGCAGCCACCGACTCGAGCCGCTCGAGGCTGGCCCGCAGCTCGGAGTCGGTCCGCAGGCGTTCTTCGACCCGGGCCCGCTGCGCTTCGGGCAGCTCTCCGTCCCGATACAGGATCAGAAGCTCGCGGTCATTCATCGTTCGGCTCCTTCAGTGCTCGCTCCAGCCGGTCCATCGCCCTCGCCAGCCGGGACATCACGGTTCCGGCCGGGATCCCCAGTATCTCGGCCGTCTCTCGCGTCGAGAGCCCGTCGATCATCCTCAGGACGACCACGGCACGGTGATCCGGCGCCAGCGCCTCCACGGCCGCCGTCACCTCGAGCGCCGTCTCCTTCCGCTCGAGATCGCCACGCGGATCCACCGATGTCTCCGGCAGCTCCCGTTCGCGCTCGTCCCGGCTTACGAACCGCGACGTCCGACGCTTTCGCCTCTTCAAGGCGGTCAGCGACAGGTTGATCGCGATCCGGGTCAGGTACGTCCCGAGGCTCGAGTCACCGCGGAAGCGGTCCAGCGAGCGATACAGCCGGATGAACGTCTCCTGCCCGACATCCTCTGCTTCGTCGCCCGCACCCAGCATGCCGACCACCGTGGCCGCCACCCTGGGCTCGTATCGCTCGACCAGCTCGCGAAACGCCCGCTCGTCCCCGGCCCGCGCGCGGTCGATCAGGAATCGGTCCGATGCCGGCTCCACTGGCTCTACCAGGAGCGCCGAATCGCCGAACCGTCGCTCAGCCGCGACACGCACGGCCCGCAGCTCGGTTCTGATCGTGCCGGTCCCTCCAGTGGGGCTGCGGCATGCCTTCCTTCCCCGCTGCCGGCTCGGGCTTTGGGTGGGTCCGAGCGCGATCCCCCGACCGCCTGAGACCCTCCCGTCCGGGCATTAGACCGCGCCGGCGAAGACGTCATTCCCAGGGCACCGGACGGGCCCGCCACCGGTAGCGCGCCAGATCGATCCTCTCCGCCGCATCGAACTTCACGCCCTCGCGCTCCAGGCGCCGCCTCTGCTCCTCGCCGCCGCAGCCGGAACTTCGGCTGCTGATCTCCCCGCGTGCGTTGACCACCCGGTGCCACGGCACGTCCGTGCCAGCCGGAAGCCCGTGCATGGCGTAGCCCACCTGTCGGGCGTGTCCCCTGATCCCGGCCAGCGCCGCCACCTGTCCGTAGGTAGCGACCCGGCCTGCCGGGATGCGGCGGACGACGTCGATGATGAGAGACCGGGGATTCTCCTTCGGGATCTCCATGCGCACGCCGTCTGGCTTCCTCACCTCGGCTACATCCTGTCGTACAGGGCCCGCAGGCGCTCCCTCGACATGTGCTCTCGCCAGTCCGCTCCGAGCGCGTTTTCCCATAGCGGACCCATGCCCAGCGACACGTCGATCATGCGGTCCATCTCCGCATCCGACAGGCCGTGCGTCACCCCGACCGGAAGCTCCACCCCGGCGAGCTCGGCCATCCGATGGAATTCGGACACGCCCTCCGGATAGAACTCCTCCAGCTGGCTGAACGCGACGCAGTTTCCCTCCCCGTGCTTGAGTCCGAGCACGTACGACAGTCCGTAGGACGTCGCGTGCGCGACCCCCACCTGCGAGTAGGCGATGCTCATTCCCCCGAAGAACGAGGCCATCATCAGCTTCTCGTCCGATTCCGGCGTCCGCTCGCCCAGGAAGACCTCGCGGCACAGCTCCAGCGCCTTCGATCCGTATGCTTCGCTGAATGCGTTCAGGTAGGTGCCCTGCAGGGATTCGATGCAGTGGATGTAGCAGTCCATCCCGGTGTAGAAACGCTGGCGGTCCGGCGCGTCCGCGATCAGGTCCGGGTCGAGGACGACCTGATCGAACACCGTGTGGTCGGAGTTGAGGCCGAGCTTTCTCTCGGGACCCGTGAGCACGGCGGTGCGCGACACCTCGGCGCCGGTGCCCGAAAGCGTCGGCACGCCCGCGTGGTACACGGCTGGATTGCGAATGAGGTCCCAGCCCTGGTAGTCCGCGGAAGAGCCCGGGTTGGTCATCATCAGCGAGACGGCCTTCGCGAGGTCCATGACGCTGCCGCCGCCGATCCCCACGATCCCCGCCGGTTCGTCGCCCACGGCGGCCTTCACGAGATCCGTCATCTCATCCACGTAGGAGGTCTTGGGCTCGACGTCCACGTCGGCCCAGAGGAGAGCGTCCGCCTCTCCGACCGGGATGCGATCCGCGAGCGCCGAGTCCTCGAACACATCGTCAACCACGAAGACCATGGAGTCGCTGCCGGGCCGGCGCTTCCCGGCGAGAATGTCCTCCAGCTGGTCGAAGCACCCGCGACCGAAGACGACGCGGGAGATCATCGGGAAGTTCCTGAACATCGGTCAGTCCTCCAGCGCCGCGGCGATCCGCGCGTGGAGCGAGTCCAGCTCCGCGTCGCTCCACGACAGCTTGACGAGCATCGAGATCGTACGCGAGATGATCCGGTCCGACCTCTCGATGTCCACGACGGAGAGGTCGGGGGCCGGATCGAGCAGCGTGAGCGGGGAGCGGCCCGCGGTCCGCAGATCCCGCAGGTGATCCCACCTGCGCGGGTAGTGCCAGTTGTTGTCGTACCAGTAGAAACACCCCGGCACGCCGGCCGCGGCGAGGGCTGCCGTCCACGATCGGGCCGCGTCCTCGTCGGGGGCGAACAGAGACAGGAAGGTGGCCGAGTCTCCCTCCGGATCCGGAATCTCGCGGAAGCTCACCCGCTCGCAGGTGGCGAACGCCTCCCGAAGGCGGCGCTTGTTGCGTCGCTGGACCTGTATGATCTCGTCCAGCTTCCGGAGCTGCGCCAGGCCCACGGCGGCGCCCAGCTCACTGATCCTGCAGTTGGTACCGAGAATCGGGTGTCCGTCGGCCCCACGGTCCGCCCCGAGGTGGTCGTGGCCGTGGTCCGCGTACTGTGCCGCTCGCTGGTAGAGCGTCTCGTCGTCGGTCACGATCGCCCCGCCCTCGCCGCAGGTGATGGTCTTCACCGGGTCGAAAGAGAAGCAGCCGACGTCGCCGAACGTCCCCAGCGACCGGCCCTGGAAGCTCGCGCCGAGGGCCTGGGCGGTGTCCTCGATCAGCGTCAGGCCCGACTCGGAACACACGGAAGCCAGCTCCTCGATCCGGGCCATGGAACCGCACATGTGCACCGGGACTACGGCCCTGGTGCGACCCGTGATGCGCTCCTTCACCGACTCCGGGTCGAGACCCAGCGTAAGATCGACGTCCGCGAACACGGGTATCGCCCCCGCGCCGAGGACGCTCTCTATCGTGGCGATGAACGTGAACGGCGGCACGATCACCTCGTCACCGGCGCCGATCCCGCACGCCGCCAGCGCGATGTCGAGCGCGGCCGTGCCACTGGAACAGAGGTGCGCGCGCTTCACGCCCAGCCGGTCCGCCAGCTCCTGCTCGAAGGTGCGCGCCTTCCAGTGGCCCGCCCGCGCTCCCTCGAAGCCGTACCGGAACAGAACGCCCGTCTCCAGAACGTCGGCCACCTCCCGGCGCTCTTCCGCGCCGAACACTTCGAATCCTGGCAAAATGTTATCCTCTATAGATCTGACGTATTGTCTCTCAAGTATGTTCTAAGTCTGTCGAGGTCGGATTCGGTGTCCACGCCGATCCCGTGGTAGTCCCACTCGAGGACCCGCATCTTCCAGCCCTGATCCAGCACCCTGAGCTGCTCCAGGCTCTCCGTCACTTCCGCCGGAGAGCGCGGAGCTCGAGCCAGCTCCAGAAGCGCCTCGCGGCGGTAGGCGTAGATCCCGATGTGCTTGAACGCCCGGACGGCCTCGGGCCACGCATCGCCGGGTTCGAGACTCGAGCCCCGGGGCCATGGAATGGGCGCCCGCGAGAAGTACAGCGCGTTCCCTTCCCCGTCGGACACCACCTTGACCACGTTCGGGTCCAGGAAATCCCTCACCTCGTGGATCGGGGCGACGGCAGTGGCAAAATCGATGCGTTCCCGGTCCACGAGGTCGACGAGCGCGTCGACCAGGCCGGGATCCATCATCGGCTCGTCGGTCTGGACGTTCACGAAGATCTCGGCATCGATCTCGAGCGCCATCTCCGCTATCCGATCCGTCCCGCTCGGATGGGACGCCCTCGAGAGCCAAACGTGGTCCGTAAACGCCCGACAGGCCCGCTCGACCCGGTCGGAGTCCGTCGCCACGTAGGCCCGGTCCACGCGTTCGGCGCGCGCCGCGCTCTCGTACACCCTCTGCACGAGCGGACGCCCGCCGACGTCGGCGAGGACCTTGCCCGGAAACCGCTGTGAGTCGAAGCGGGCCGGAACGACCACAACGGCATGCATGGGAGCCATGGCCGGCGCGATTTGAGGGTGATCACGATCGAGATGGCACACTAGTCGCGTGTCGAGGGAGGCGGCAACCCCGGGGCGAGGATCGCCCGGGGCCCGGCCCTAGAACGCGCCGAACTTCATCGACACCTGACCGAAGAACTGGCTCAGATCTCCCGTGTCGAGCCCGGCGAGGTCCACATCCCACACGAACCGATAGCCGCCGCCGAAGTCGAGCCGGAACCAGGAGGCCACGTTGAACTCCAGGTTGAGCGCCGGCTCGAGCACCCAGATCCCGTCGGACTCGTCCCCGAGACCCAACGATCCGCCCCCGATCAGGCCGAGAACCGTCATGTGGTACACCTGGCTCCACACGCTGATGAACTCGAACTCGGCCCCCGCATACCACATGTCGAGGGACTGCGGGCCGCTGCCGGGACGCTCGACGTCCACCCCACCCGCCAGGACGTACCCGCCGGCGCCCATTCCGAACTGGTGCGACACGAGCCAGCCACCTCTGGCGCCGAAGAAGCCCGCGAACTGGTCGTTCACCGCCGACCCTTTCAGCACGAGCGCGCCGAACCCGCCGTAGCTCGGGTTTCCTCCGGCCAGCGTGCGAGCCTGCTGGGCCTGCAGGTCGGCCGGGCCGTGGAGCATCAGCCACACGCACGATGCCGCCACCAGCAATCTACCCCTGTATCGCACGACCACCTCCTGTACTCGAGTCGGGGCGCGGACGCGCGCCTCGTCCGGCGCGGTCGTCTCCTGTACCCGCCGGTCCGTGCGCCGAGCCATCCGCTCCGGTTACCCTGCCACCACCCGCTGAAACAGGATCATGACGATCATCGACAGCGTCGCGATCGTCCCGACCTCGCGGGCCGAGCCCTTGCCGTACGCCTCCGGCAGCACCTCGAGCAGCACCATGAACACCATGGCCCCCGCCGCGAAGCCTATCCCGTACGGCAGGGCCGGGGCGAACGCCTCGACGAACAGGAAGGCGGGCACCGCCATCAGGGGCTGGGGAAGCGAGGAAACGATGCTCCAGGCCGTGCATCGAAGCACGCCGACCTCGTTGGATCTCAGCACCGCGCTTATCGCCACTCCCTCCGGGATGTTGTGCACCGCGATCGCCACGGTGATGAACGTCGCGAGCGCCATTCCGCCTCCGAACGACGTGCCGATCGCGACCCCCTCGGCGAAGGAGTGGACTGTCATCACCGTCACGATGAGGATCATGCGGCGCATTCCCTCCCCCCCGCGATCACCGATCGTGCCGCCGTGCTCGTGCCGGTCCTTGAGGAACCGGTTGGTGGCGAGGATGAACAGCACGCCGACCAGTCCCCCCACGAACGTCTGCCAGCCGCCGTACTTCGTACCTTCAGCGAGGAGGCCGAAACTGGCGCCCAGCATGAGACCCGAGGCGACCGCGTTGAGTCTCCCGACCATTCTCCCCGAGACTTTCCGGACCACCACGAAGGGGAGCGCGCCGAGGCCGGTGGCGAGGGCCGTCACGAGCCCGTAGCCGAATACGAGCGCGATGTCTCTCAAGGAAGCGCCCCGCCGAGGAGCACGATGAGTCCCAGGGCCACGCTCGCGACGAGCGCGATGCTCGTCGTTCCCGCTTCCCGGTACGACGCCGGAAGGAGCTCGGTCATCACCAGGTTGAGGAGAGCGCCGACGGCGAAGCCCAGCACCCAGGGAAGCGAAGCCGGAACCGTCGTCACCGCGTACCAGGAGGCCAGCGCGAGCACCGGCTGCCCCGCGTTGGACAGCACGCCGAGAGAGGCGGCGCCCGCTGGTCCCGCCCGCGCGGGCCGCGCAGCCCCACTGAGCACCGCGGCTTCCGGCACGTTGTGCACCGCGATGGCGAGAGCCACGAAGACCCCGAGCGACAGATCGACGGCCATGGCCACTCCGATCGCCACTCCTTCCGTGCAGGCATGCAGGACGTGGAGAAGCACGAGCCTGCGACCGGCCGTCGGGTCCTCCAGCCGCGGGTGACTGAGGTCCAGCGACTCGAGTCCGGTCAGGGAATGCGTCGCCCGAATGAACGTCACCCCGAGCACTCCACCGAGCGCCACGACACCGGCCGCGGGGGCCGGAACGGCGGTCAGCACGAAGGCCGCTCCCAGCATGCCTCCGGCGGCCACGGCGTGCGCCCATCCGATCCACCTGTCGCCGCCGCGCCTGGTGGACCAGTGGATGAAGCCGCCGGGGAGCGCGGAGAGAGCCGCGATCGACGCGTAGAGCAGCACCGTCAGGGGTGTGGCCATGCGGCGAAGCTTATCGCGACCACCGGGGCTCGGCCAGAAGGTGCGGGAGGCTTGCGCGCCGCCCGCCGCCGCCCGACCGTCAATGGCATCACAGCGGCCGCGGACGCCCGCAGCGACCTCGCGTCCGGCCGCCTTTCGCGATGGAGAGAGACCATGTGTCGCTGGCTCGCCTACTCAGGGGCCCCGCTCTACCTGGAAGAGATGATATTCAAGCCGGAACACTCGCTCATCGACCAGAGCCTCTCGGCCCGAACCGGACCCAGCACGACGAACGGCGACGGATTCGGAGTCGGCTGGTACGGCTCCCGGGACGTGCCCGGTGTCTACAGGGACATTCAGCCCGCCTGGAACGACACGAACCTGAGGAACCTCGCGGAGCAGATCCGGTCCCACATGTTCATGGCGCACGTGCGGGCGGCCACCGGAGGGACCTCGGTCCAGCAGACCAACTGTCACCCGTTTCGCTACGGCCGCTGGCTGTTTCTGCACAACGGACGGGTGGACGAATTCGGTCGGGTGCGACGCGAGCTGGATTTCGCAGTCCGGCAGGATCTCTACAACCTCATGCAGGGCAGCACCGACTCGGAGGTGATGTTCCACCTGGCGCTGACCTTCGGACTGGAAGACGACCCGATCGGGGGGCTCGAGCGGATGGTCGGCTTCGTGGAGGAGAAGGGGTGGGAGGCGGGCATTCAGCGTCCCATGCAGATGACCGTCGGACTCACGGACGGGCACCACATGTATGCCGTCCGCTATTCGTCGAACCACAACTCGCGGACCCTGTACCACAGCCGCAGTGTGCGGGCGCTCCGGCAGCTGAACCCGATGTTCGAGCACTTCTCGGACGACGCGATCGTAGTGGTCTCCGAGCCGATGAACGATGTCATGGACCTGTGGGAGGAAATTCCCGAGTCCACCGTCCTCGTCGTCGAGGGAATCGAGGTCGAGACCCGGCCGTTCAAGCCGGTCCGACCGGTGGTCTAGGGGTTCCCGTCGAGCTCCGCGATCGTGGCGGTCGACGGCTCCCGGGCGTCCTGGAGGCGGGCCGCCACGGCCTCCGCCTCACGCAAAACCCGCAGGATGTTCCCGCTGGCCAGCTTCCCCAGATCTTCGTCCGTCCATCCCCGATCGATCAGGCGGGCGAACAGAACCGGAAAGCTCGACACGTCCGGCATCTCGGGCGGAGGGGTCATGCCGTCGTAGTCGGAACCGATCCCGACATGGTCGATCCCCGCCACGTCCCTGACGTACTCGATGTGGTCGGCGATGTCGTCCACGGATGCCGTGGGCCGCGGCGTCCGGCCACGAAACGCCTCCACCTCCTGCCGGATCTCATCCTCGGAGGCGCCCCCCTCCCGCAGCCCGCTGACCAGCGCCGTTAGCCGGTCGTCGTATTCCGCCGCCTCCCGGTTCACGAACGGCTGCACGAAGGTGACCATGACCACGCCGCCGTTCGCCGGCATCCTCGCCAGGATGGAATCGGGGACGTTGCGAGGGACGTCGGTGAGGGCCCGGGCCGAGGAATGCGAGAAGATCACCGGCGCCTCGGTCACGTTCAGCACGTCGCTCATCGTGGCCGGAGACACGTGCGCCAGGTCCACCAGCATGCCGAGCCGGTTCATCTCCCGGACGACCTCTTCGCCGAACGCCGTCAGCCCGCCGTGGCGCGCCGAGTCCTGGGCGGCGTCGGCCCAGTCGAGGGTCACGTTGTGCGTGAGGGTCATGTATCGAGCGCCGAGGGCGTAGTACGTCCGAAGGGCGCCGAGCGAGTTCTCGATCGCGTGCCCGCCCTCCACGCCGAGCATGGAGGCGATCCGTCCTTCGGCCATCGCCTCCACCACTTCGTCCGCCGTGCCGGCCAGGACCAGCTCCGGATAGCGATCGATCATCCGGCGTGCGATGTCGATCTCTTCCAGCTGCATGCGCGCGTAGCCGCTGTCCGCGTACTCGCCCGGGATGTAGACGGACCAGAACTGCGCACCCACGCCACCGGCCCGCAGGAGGGGGAGATTGGTGGCACCGGGCACCGGCTCCCGAAGGTCGTACGCCGCCACGTCCATCGGAGCGCGTTCCGATACGCGGATCTCCCACGGGAGGTCGTTGTGCCCGTCGAACACGGGCGTGCGCTGCAGCACGGCCCGGGCGTGAGCCAGTGAGTCCGCTTCCTGCCCGCCGGCGGGCCGCTCTCCGGCGCACGCATTGACGCCCAGAAACGCCGCCAGCGCCACCCACCCGATTCGCCTCATCCGTCCTCCAGGTTGAGCACCATGACCGCCGGCCCGATGCGCCGGCCCGGCAAGGGTAGCGCACAACGCTCGGACCGCGCAATTGCCTGCTGGCACCAGAGTTGCGGCTTTCTCGCCCCGGAGTGAGCGGTTTCCGGCGCCGATTGGTGGCGTTCAGCTCACCGTAATGATCTGACAGTAAGCGAGTTACAGCGTCCCATACGACGTCGGGCCGCGCGAATGCGCGGACACGCCGGGACCACAGAGAGGTATTGCAGAATGAAGACTTTCGTCCGATTGGCACTGCCCGTCGCCCTCCTGGCCGCAGCGCCGCTGCAGGCGCAGACCACGATCGGCGTCAAGGGTGGGCTCAATGTCGCAAGCGTGAGCACCGACGTGCCCAGTCTCGAAGACATCACCGACTCGAAGACCGGTTTCGTCGGCGGCGCCTACGCCAGCTTCGACCTCGGGATGTTCGCGATCCAGCCGGAGCTGCTCTACTCCCAGAAGGGCTTCAAGGGCACGGACACGGGCTTCGACGCACAGTTCAAGACCAACTACTTCGAGATCCCGGTCCTCGTGAAGCTGCAGTTCCCGCTCGAGACGATCCGTCCCGCCATATACGTGGGACCCGTGGTTTCCTTCGAGACCTCGTGCAAGCTGGGCCTCGCGCAGGGTGACGTCTCGGCCGACTTCGACTGCGACTCTCCGGAGGCCGACGTCGGAGACCGGAAGACGACCGACTTCGGAGGCGTGTTCGGCGCCAACCTGGACCTGTTCGTCGGCCCCGTCATCCTGACGGTGGACGGCAGGTATCAGCTGGGCCTGACCAACCTGAACGACGATCCGGACGCGCCGGACGAGAGCGTGAAGAACCGGGTGTGGCAGTTCATGGCGGGCGTCGGCTTCCCCATCTGAATGCACCGATCCCGGGCCGGCCAACCCCGAAACGGCCGGTCCAGCGAAGGACGCCCGTCGGCTTTGCGGCCGGCGGGCGTTTCGCGTTCCGGGAGACTCCAACTTCGGTTTCCGTGCCCGTATATTGAGGAGTGGCCTCCCACCTTCTCCTGGAGCGAGCACATGCGAATCCGAACACGGCTCAGGGACTTGATCCTCGGCGCCGCCGCCGGCCTCTTCATCGCGGGTCTTCTCGTGGTCGCCCTCCCCGGCGCTGCGAGCCCCGTCGACGGGACGGTCCGGCCCCTGGAGACCGGCGCCTTCGCGTTCACGTTCGAGCGAACGGTCCCCGGCACGCCGCGCGAGACCTACGACGCCCTGACGGGTGACATCAGCGATTGGTGGGATCACTCGGTCTCCACCACGCCGTACCGGCTCTTCGTCGAACCGAAGCCGGGAGGCGGCTTCTTCGAGCTGTTCAACGCTGCGGGGGACGGCGTGCGGCACGCGGTCGTGACGGCGGCGGAGCGCGGAGTCCTCCTGCGGCTCGAGGGTCCCTTCGGATTGGCCGGGCACGCCATCGCCCTCGTGGTGACCTACGATCTGTCGGAAGTCGGGCTGGAAGGCACCTCGACCCGCCTCAGCGTTTCGGTGAACGCGGAGGGCGAGATGCAGCCGGGGTGGGCGGAGACCGTCGAGGGCGTCTGGCACCACTTCATCGACGAGCGATTCGTGCCCTACATGGAGGCCGGCGGACGGGCCGGAGGCTGAGCCGGGCCCTCGACGTCCACCGCCACGTTCGGATGGGTGAAGTGGAGACTCACGCGAACGGGCGGACCCAGCACGGCCGTGGCTGCCTCGCGGTACACCCGCGCCTGCACCTCGTACGTCGCAGCGATGCCGGGTACGGCGTCCGGCTGGATCTCGTGCGTCTTGAAATCCACGATCCAGACTCGATCGCCTTCCGTCCGCCCGCCGACCGGATCGCTGATCCGCAACAGGTCGTACGCCCCGAGGCGCCACTGGCGGGGGCCGACGAGGTGCGCGAACGGGAGCTCCCTCCAGTGGTCTCCCTCCACGTAGTGCGCCCACTCCTCGCTCCGGACGACGGACGCGATCTCGGCCTCCAGCGCTGCGCGGTAAGCCGATCCGGGCTCGAGGAGCGTTTCCGACTCCGGCGCGTCCAGGCCCGCGATCGCCTCGTCCAGGATGCGCGCCAGCTCCGCCTCCTCCTCGATTCTCTCGAGCACCCCGTGAATCAGGGTGCCCCGTACCTCGGCGGGCAGCCTCGCACCGCTTCCCCCGCCTGGCGCGAAGAGGTCCCCGGGGATCACTCCGTGGCGGTAGCGGAGCTCCCATGATCTCGGATCCCGCTCGCGCAGACGCAGCTCCGTGGCCGAGGTGGAGAAGCTCAGGGGCGGCATTTCGATCGGCCTCGTGATCTCCGGCGGCTCACCCTCGATCACGTTCTCCATCCACCACAGCTGGACGGGCGCCGTCGCGAGAGACTGCTGAATCGGGTCCGGGGTCCTGAACAACACGATGCGAGGCGAGGTCCCGGTGGCGGATGAGTCTGGATCCGAGTGGTTTCCCTGCTCCGTGTGCCGGCGGGCGGCGAACAGGTCGAACTGCCCCCGGCTGTCCTCCGGCTCCTGATCGAAGCCGAAAGCGTCCAGCTGCCGCCCGGTCCGCGTGGCGGTGTCGTCGTCGGTCGCCGGTTCCGACCGACGGTCGCGGGCCGAAACGTCCGCGAGCCCTTCCTCCGCCGACCTCGCGGCGGCTTCGTGGGCCTCCACGGCCCCTGCCAGCCCGGCCTGCAGCCACCCCGCGTATCCCTTCGCCTCCTCGACGGGCCCCGCGACGATCAGTCTGTCCCGAGCACGGGTCGCCGCCACGTAGAGCAGGCGCGACTCCTCGGCGTGGTCCTCCGCCAGGGCCGTCTCGAACAGGCGCGCCGAACGGATTCCCCGCTCGTCCTGGTTACCCATGTACACGGGCCCGAAGGACGGGTCACTCCAGAAAGTGCCACTGAGGCGGCGGCCGGTGTCCGGCCCACTGCGCGTTCCCGCCAGGAACACCACGGGCCACTCGAGCCCCTTGGCCGTGTGTATCGTGCTCAGGGTGACCGCCACGTCATCCTGACTCGTGAGGGGCGCCTGCGGAATCCCCGTGTCCTGTTCGCCCCAGCGGTCCCACAGTCTGAGGAAGCCGCCGAGCGGGAGGTGCCGGTAGTCGTCCAGAAGGGCCTGGAAGCGCTCGATGTTGGCCAGCGCCTCCGCGGGGTGGTCCCTCAACAGGAGATGGAGCCGATAGCCCGTCCTGTCGAGGATCCGCTCGAGGATCTCGCCGTGGTCCGCCCGGTCCACCAGACGGTGAGCCTGCTCGATCGCCTCCAGGCCGCGTCGCAACGCCTGGATCTCCACCTCGTGGATCCGGTCTGACTCGGGAGCCGCGAAGGGCTCGATCCGGCCGCGCTCGAGGAGTTCGAGGTACGCCTTCGCCTGCCCCAGGTAGGTCGCTCGCGCCGAGGCGGCCCCGACCGCGGGATCGAGCCGCACCCGGGCCAGCACCTCGTCCCTGAGTCCGACAAAAGGCGCCCTCAGGAAGGAGAAGGCGCGCAGGTCGTCGCTCGGATTGTCCACCAGGCGGAGCGCCGTCACCACGTCCTGGATCTCCTGCCGATCGGTGAGGTCGCCGGCCGAGCTGTTGTAGAACGGGACGTCGTACTGCCGCAGTCCCTCCTCCAGTCCCCGCAGGACGTCCCGGGTACGGGCGAGGATCGCGATGTCGCTGAACCGGCAGGCCCGGAGCCGTCCGCTCTCCGGGTCGCGCACCAGTCCGCCGTCCGCCAGCTGTCGGATGCGGGAAGCGATCAGCCGGGCCTCCGCCGCCTTCACGTCGTTCCCGTTCCGGTCGTTGACCAGCCACTCGACCCCCGCTGCCGCGGTTTCCCTCACGGCGGGCCGGAGCGGCACGTAATCGACCGAGCTGCGTGCCGATGTGGCGCGAAGCTCCTCCGCGCGCGCTGCCATCACCGGACCGCACACCCGGTTCACGAAGTCGACGACCGCCGGCTCGCTCCTGAAGTTATGGCTCAAGTCCAGGAGCTGTCCGGTGCGACCGAGGGACGCTCGCACGTCGTTCCACACCCCGATGTCGGCTCCACGGAAGCGGTAGATGCTCTGCTTCGGGTCGCCGACCAGAAACAGTTGCGGGCGGACCAAAGCGGATCCGACATCCGCGACATCCGCGTCGCCCAGTGCCGCATCGATCGCCGCGCTGCGCTCCGGCAAGGGCAGCCCGGCGATCGCGAACGCGATGTCCCGCTGCGCAGCGTCCGTGTCCTGGAATTCGTCGATGATCAGGATCCGGTACCGGCTCCGAACCGCCTCGAGCGCCGGGCGCGTTCCCGGCCGTGTCAGCAGCCGGCGCGCATCGAGGATCAGGCTGTCGAAGTCCCGGAGGTTCTCGGCCTCCAGCCAGGAGAGCCACCGCCCGAGCGCCCGGTGGGCGTAGAGGTACAGAGAGGCCGCGATGTTCAGTGATTCCCGGTCGTGCTCTCGACCCGCCGGGTCGGGGTCGGCGAGCCCGGCGCGCTCCGCCAGCTCCCACAGGAGCGCCTCGTCCAACCGTTGCTCGGCCTGAGGCTCGTGCGTCACCCAGCTCGCGTAGCGGCGCGCATGCCACCGGATGTCACGCATCACCTCGCGGACGTTTCCGATCGCTCCGTTCCGGTGCGTACCGTCGTACATCCCCTTGAAGCGGCGGACCAGCGCCTGCGCCCCCGGCTCCGCCGCCGCCAGTGCCCGCTTGATCTCGTCTCGCAGCAGCTCATCCTGCTGCACCCGGGCCTCGCGCTCGTCCAGCACCCGGAACGTCGGGTCGATTTCCAGCCGGAGCGCGTGCTCACGCAGAAGCTCCGCGCAGAAGCCGTGAATCGTCCCCACCGAGGCGCCGTCGATCTCCCAGCGCAGCTCCTGCCCCCGCTCGGACGCCTCCACCTCGGCGCGCAGCTTCTTCTTCAGATCGTAGGCCGCCTTCTCGGTGAACGTAATGGCGGCGATCTGGTCCAGGCGGCAGGGCGACTCGCAGGGCGGCAGCGAGGCCGGAGGGTCGCCCGCCCGCCCGGCCTCGAGTCCCAGCAGCCACAGGATCTTGCCCACGACCGTCGTGGTCTTTCCGGTCCCGGCGCTGGCCGCGAGCAGCACGTCACCGGCGGCCGTGACTGCGGCGGCCTGCTCATCGGTCCAGTGAACCTCGCGAATCGGCATGCTCTACTCCGCGATCCGATCGAAGCGGGTCCCGTCGGGGAGGCTTGCCCGATTCCGCGTTACTTCCATGCCCGGCTGCCAGTCGACGATCGGCGCCGAGGCGGCCTGGACCGCCTCGAACAGTCCGGCGCGCACCCGTCCGGGAATCGAGAGGGCGAGGCGCAAAGTGGGCTCGGCACGGCTGAACTTGATCTCGTACTTGTTGGCCGGACTGCCCGGCTGCCGGATCGCCCGGTAGCGCCCCGAATCCACCGGCCCGAGTCCGAGCACGTCGACCGCCTTCATGTAAAGAGCCGTCTGGAGCAGGGCCCCGTCCTGATAGCCCTTCTGCTTGGGGAGACTGGAGAATCCGCTCTTGTAGTCCAGCACCCGGAGCACGCCGCCCTCCGGTCCTCCGAACCGATCGACCCGGTCGATCCGGCCACGCAACAGCAGCTTCGCCGGCCGGGCGGTCACGTCGAGTCCCGAGACTTCCACGAGTGGCTGGTCCTCGAACCCGAACCGGAGCTCCACCTCTACCGGCCGCTCTCCCTTCCTGGACGCGTGGGGGAGCTCCCACTGGAGGTAGGCTCGCACCTGGTCGCGGACGTCCTGACGGGTGACGTCCCACAGAGGCTCCAGACCGAGCCACTCGTTCCGGTTCGCCTCCAGTCTCTCGATGACGTCATCCGCCACCTCGTCGAGAGTGCGCGCCGCCGCTTCGTCGAGCTCGGCCGGTGGGTCCTCGAGCACGCGTGCGTAGAACCCCTCCAGGATCGCGTGCGCGACGCTACCGAAGGTCATGGCGCTGGTCTCCTCCTCCGCCTCCGCCACCTCCTCGAGCCCCAGCACTCTGTGAAGCAGGAAATCGAACGGACGCTTCCCGTATTCCTCCAGCTGGCTCGGCGACCACGGGTAGTCCGGGCCGTACCTCCGTTCCAGCTCCGCGAGCACCGCAGGATCTCTCAGCTTCCCGTTCCACGCGGTGGGACGCAGCGAGATCGCCCGATCCACGGCGAATACACTCAGCGGACTCAGCTCCCCCTGTCGGGGAGCGCCGACGTCGCCGGCCAGGTCCGACTCGTGCCGCACGAAGTCATCGAGACCACCGGAGCGGAGCTCGTCGGCGAACGCCCCGAGCACCGCGTGGCGGACGGAGTCCGCGAAGGCCGTCTCGACCTCGTCGCGGGCCCCGCCGAGACGCACGCGCTTGAGCCTGAGGACGTCCGCGCGCCGCTGCTGCCCGGGACTCACGGGCGACAACCCGAGATCCCTCCCCTCGATCGCTTCGAGATCGAGGGTGCGTGGCAGTTCGGTGCCGGGATCGTGTCGGGGAACCATCAGGGATGGAAGTCGCGGCACTCCGTTCGCATCGGTCGTCCGATACGTGATCGTCACCGATCCGCCGCGCGCCACGGAACGCCACAGGGTCCGCTCCCGGCGCATGGCTTCCGTCCGGTCCGTCAGTGGCAGGCCGAGCTCACGCAGACGGAGGCGCTCCTCGTCCGAGAAGACACCCTGCGACGTCGGGGCCCGCGGGAAGACCCCGTCGTTTGCGTGAACGATGAACGTGTGCGCGAACGGACTCAACGAGGCCTCGTGAGCCTCGAGCACCTGCACCCCCTCCTTGAGCGGCGTCGAGAGCGAAAGCTCGTTGGCTTCGAGCAGCCTGCGAAGGCGCTCGTACCAGTCGCCGGGCAAGAGGGGATCACCCGACATGATGAGGTCCCGCCACTCATTCAGGAGTCGCACGACGTGCTCGGAGCCTCGCTGGTCGAGCCGCACGAGGTCCCATCGATCCCCCACCGGCTGACACAACCGGGACCGGACGTCGAAAAGGCACCCCCTCAGGATGTCGAGGGTGAGGTCGATCCAGTCCGCCTCCGGACGCGCCCCCGCGAGGCCCCCGAGCTGCTCGAAGAACTCCTCGAACCGGGGGAGGTCATCACGCAGGCGCCGACCGGAAACCCCCATCCGGCGCCACCGCCGGCCGTCCTCCGATTCGATCTCCTCCCCCAGCTGGCGGAGCGCGGCGCGCCATTCGCCGAGTCCCTCGCGGCGTCTCGCGGCCGCCAGCACGTCGACCGGCCGGAGGTCGACGCCCGGCGAGAAGTACGGACTGGCCAGGACCTGGCGCAGTCTCTCGAAGCTCCAGCCGTCGGCTTCCGCCCGCAGCACCTGGAGGAGCGCCTTCAGAACCGGGATCTCTGCCAGCACGCTCCTCAGGCGGGCCGTCGAGGGAACGCCCGCCTGTTCGAGCGCCGTGTGCAGCACGCGCGTGTCGCGGTGACCCGATCGGGCTACGACGGCGATCCGGTGAGGATCGACCTCACCTCCGGCGAGCAGGCCCTTGATCCGCTTCGCCACCCAGACCGCTTCTCGAACGGAGTCCGGCGCGGGCTGGACCTCAGGCTCGGGGACCGAACCCTCCGCATCCTCGACGACTCGGGCGGAGCCCGTCGCCAGCGCGTCCCACTCCGACGGCTCGTCCTCGAGGGGCAGGTAGACGAGCACCTCGACCTCTTCCTGCTCGGACAGCCGGCGGAACAGCAGGTGACGGGCCCGGAGCGAGGTGATGCCGAAGACGTGGAGCCGGGACGCCCCGGCGATCGCCTCCCGCAGCGCCCCTTCCTCGACGCGTCGCGCCACCATGGCGTGAATGGAGCGTGGATCGTAGAGCTCCCGGGCCTCCAGCTCGGCCAGGAAGGCCTCGTAGGTGTCGACCACCCAGGCGTTTCTGCGGCGTGTGAAGTCGTCGCGCCCGAGCGGCCTCAGCGCGTCGCCCAGGACGGCCGGCGTCACGCCTTCCGGAAGGAGCTCGCTGAACACCCGATCCAGCATGTGCGTGCCCGCCGGTCCCCGGTCCCGGCCCGCCGTGCGCACCCCCGCGCGCAGTGCCGCCTGTCCCGCGAGGCGCGCGACCAGCATGCGTCCCGTGAGGATCCCCACCGGACGCGCCTCGATCCCGAACATCCGGCGGAGATCCGAGAAGAACGCGAACGGAGGGTCCATCCACCCGGGCACTCCGCGAAGCGCGGCACCCTCGAGCAGCGCATCCCGCTGCACCCGGTGCGAGAGCAGGAGGAAATCGGTGAAGCCGCCCGGACCCGGCCGGTCGCCGACCGCGTCGAGGAAGTCCCCGGAGCAGGCGCGCCACAGCGCGGCATTCGAGTCCGAACGAACGATTCGAAGTGGCATCCGGGCAACTTATCACGCCCTTCCGACAGGTGGCAGGGCCGACGGGCCGGCTCTTGCCGGCTGCGCTCGGCTGATTTATAGTCATAATGGTCGTTATGACTATTTTCTGTCCCCTTTGCAGGAGGACCACAGTGTCCCGCACCCTCTCCGTAGCACAGGCCAAGGCGACCTTCGCCGCCTGTGTCCGATGGGCGGAAGACGGCGAGCCGATCATCATCAGTCGGCACGGCAAGCCCGTGGCGGCACTCGTGCAGGCGGCCGACGTGGAGAGCCTGACCCGGCTGCGAGCAGCGGGCCCGGAGGGTGGTCTCGCGAGTCTGTCCGGGGGCTGGAAGGGCTCGGACGAGTTGGCTCGCCTTGTTCGACGCGGAGGCCGCCCGGGCTGACGCGGCCCGGGTAGCTTCGCTTCGCAGATCCCGGACTCGCGGGCACTGGACTCCGGGAAGCGGGAGAGGTGTCTGCCCAGCGTGACTGCCTATCTGTTCCACGCCGACGCCATCGCGGAGGCGCTCCGCAGCGAACCCCGCGAGGCCTACCTCGACTGGCTGCGCGCCCTGCCGCGCGAGGCCCAGTTCACGAGCGCTCTGTCGATGGCCGAGCTCTACCGGGGAGCGGACGCCTCCAGCGATCCGCAGCGTCACATCCGCGCGATCGAAGAGCGGGTGCTTCCGGCCGTGACGGTCCTTCCGTTCGACGTTGCCGTGGCGCGACGGCTCGGCCAGCTGGAGGCTGCCCTGCCGGATCCGGCGGTCCTGTCGAGAGTAGATCTGCTGGTGGCGGCGACCGCCCTCTACCACGGATTGGAGATCGTCACGGTGAAGTCGGGCAGCTTTCGCAGGATCCCGGATCTCTCCGTTCGTCCCCTGCCCCGGCGACGGCGACGCCGCGGATAGGTCACGGCCAGCGAAATCCGTTCTCCCTGAGGCGCCGGATCGCGGCGAGCGTATCCGCGGGAAAGTCGGACTGCAGCATCCACTCCAGATAGTCTTCGTGATCTCGCACCGGCTCGCCGTGGTGCTTTCCGAAGTTGAACACCACCTCGCCGCTTCCCGTCAGCCTCAGCCGCCTGGACCGATCGACCTCGCCGCGGGGTCGGCTCCGCTCGAGCAGATCGTGATCCTCGAGGCCCCAGGACCTCTTCATGGCCCGAGCCAGCGGAACGAGCGCTTCGGCGTCGGCGAGGGCCGAGTGGGAGCCCTCCAGACCGTGTCCCAGGAAGCGCTGCACGGCCAGCTCGAGAGTCCGGCGCTCCGACTCCGTCCACACGCGCAGCAGGTCGATCTCCGGAAGTGTCGCCAGGTCCAGGCCGGGTTCTCCCGCCCTGCGCAGCTCCGCATCGATCATCACCGTGTCGTACAGCCTCGAGTTGTACCCGAGGAGCACGGCGTCCTGAACCGTCTTCTGGATGAACGCGGCCCGCGCGGCGAAACTGTCGCAGTGGGCCACGTCGGCGTCGGAGATGCCGTGCACGCCGGTCGCCGCGGGCGGAATCGGGACGCCCGGATGAAACCTCTCGTGCAGGAGGACGAGTCCGTCCTCCGCGCGCACGATGGCCAGTTCGACGATCCGGTCCTGCCGCGGGTCCAGGCCCGTGGCTTCCAGATCCACGGCGAGAACTCGTTTCCACATGGCGAGCCTCTCTGCTCGGGTCCAATGCGGTCCGGGGGGCATTTCGCTCTACACCTGTGTCGGGTCAAAGTCTCGGGAATCGAACCTGTTCCCGACCCGCGCGTTTATGCCTACGTTGGAAACTGACGACCTCCGCTTCGCCCGAACGAGAGAAACGAGCTTGGCGCCCGACAGCACGCCTGTCCTCGAGGGGAGGTTCCGGGAACCCGAAGGTCGCCCGGATTCCGACTCCACCGATACGTCCGAGTCGCGCGGAGACGCAGTCCTGCTGCATCTGACCGGTCCGCACCGCGGAATGCGCCAGCACCTGCGGCAGGACCGGGCCGTCATCGGCACCGGAGGGGACGCCCTGGTGCACTTCCCGCGCACGGCGGAGCCGGCGGTCGCGCCGCGCCACGCGATGCTCGTGCGGGCGGAGGAAGGCGGCTGGGCGGTCGTGGAGGAAGACGGCCAGGTCTACCTCAACAGCTCCGACGTTCCCGGCCTGCACGGCCGCGACTCGCTCGTGCCGGGAGACATCCTGGAGATCGGCACGGGCGGGCCGGTGATCCGCTTTCTGATGGAGACCCGAGGCGCCAGACCTTACAAGTCGCTGCGCGACGCCTGGCGGGACTGCGCCGATTGCGCGCGTCACGGGCCGGGTGGGTTTCTCCGCCGATCGGCCCTGTTCGTCCGCTCCCTGCCGAGGGAGATGCTCACCCGCACATCTCCGAGGACCCGCGTCGTGGTGGGAGGCTCGATCGCCGTCCTCTTCGTGACGGTCGCCGTCGTGACCGCTTACGGAGTGCGCATCGAGCACCGCCTCGAGGCGGAGGAGCAGCGCAGTGCCCGGGTCACCGAGGCGCTCGCCAACCTGGCCGCCATCACGGAGGGGGACCCGGAGCTGAGGGCGCTCGTGGCCGAGCTCCAGAACGCCCTGACGGGCCGGATCGAGGCGCTGGAGCGACTGAGCGATGCGGGGCGGCGGGTGGTGACCGCCGCCAGCTCCTCCGTGATATTCGTACAGGGAGGCTACCAGCTCGTCGAGGCCGCTTCGGAGCGCCCGCTGCGAGTTCTTCTCGGACCTGGCGGCACCCCGCGCATCGGACCCGGTGGCATTCCGTTGACGACTCTCGAGGGAGACGGGCCGGTGTTCGAGGTCCAGTTCACGGGGAGCGCCTGGCTGGCGAGCGACGACGGCCTGCTCGTCACCAACCGCCACGTGGCGATCCCGTGGAGCGAGAACGACGAGGTGGGACCCATCTTCGAGCGGGGCTTCGAGCCTCGCCTGCGCCTTCTCGGCTACCTTCCGGACCGTGCGGAGCCCGTGGAGCTCGAGTTCGTCGCCGTGAGCAAGGAAGTCGATCTGGCCCTGGTGCGGGCACCGGAGCTTGCCGGCCGGGATCCGCTGCCCCTGGCCGCCGAAGATCCAGGTCCCGGAGACGAAATCCTCGTGCTCGGGTACCCGGCGGGAATCGACGCGCTGCTCGCCCGGTCCGGAGCGGTGTTCGTGGACTCCCTGATGCGGGAACGCCCGGACTTCTGGACCGTCGTGAAGGAGCTGTCGAACGCCGGGTTCATTCGCCCGCTGGCCACGCGCGGGATCATCGGCCAGGTCACCCCATCCACCGTCGCATACGACGCGGAGACGACCCACGGAGGGAGCGGCGGCCCCGTGCTGTCGCTGGACGGAGAGGTCGTCGCCGTCACGTTCGCGATCCTGGCCGACTTCGGTGGATCCAACCTCGGCGTGCCGGTGCGCGAAGTGGCCCGCCTGCTGGAGCAGGTCCGGCGGGCCGAGAATCTCAGCGATCCCGACCGTTCCTGATCTCGACGAGACGCCGCAGGACCTCCCAGCGATCGGCAGCCCAGTCCCGGGACCCGTATCCGTAGGGGGAGCAGCTGCGCTCGGGAGCGGTGCCCCACAGGAAGAGCTCCGGACGCCCCGGACAGCCCGGTCCCCCGCGAAGTCCGCTCGCCGGGTCCACGTTGACCGACTGGAGCCCGGGCGGAGCCTCGAACCCGGGCGATCGCCACTCCCCTTCGTCTCCGAACCGACCCGTCGCCCTCGCCATGAAGCCGGCGAAGATCGGCAGCGCCGCGCGGGACCCGGAGAGCGAGAGGCTCCGCCCGTCGTCGAAGCCCACCCAGACGGCCACCGCCATGGCGGGCGTGTACCCGATGAACCAGCCGTCCCGAAAGTCGTTCGACGTGCCCGATTTCGCGGCCACCTCGCCGGAGAACCCGAAGGCACTGAGGCTGCGGCCGGAGCCGTGCTCCACGGCGCCGCGCAGCGCCGAAGTGACGAGGTACGCCTCCGCCCTCGAGACCACAGGGTTTCCTTCCGACTCCTGTCGGAGGACCAGCGCCCCCTTCTGATCGAGAATCCCCAGCACCGATCGTGTGTCGGCCCGATAGCCCTCCGCCGCGAGGACTGCGTAGGCCCGCGCCATCTCGAGAGGGGTCACCTCGAAAGCCCCCAGCGCGATGCTCGGATACGGCATCAGGGGGCTCTCGATGCCCACACTCCGGGCCACGTCCACGATTCGCTCCGGACCGAGCTCGAGACCCAGTCGCGCGAACGGGATGTTGAGCGAGCGCTCGAGGGCCTCGCGCAGCGTCACGGCGCCGTGATAGCGACCATCGTAGTTCGCCGGACGCCACGGACCGGACGGCGTCTCCACCTCCAGGGGCTCGTCCGAGAGCAGCGTGGCCAGCGTGAACCCGGGACCGTCCGGGCGCCCAGAGGTCCCGCCTGACAGCGCCGCCAGGGTCACGATCGGCTTGAACGAGCTGCCGGGCTGGCGCCGGCCGAGGACGGCCCGGTTGTACTGCGATGTCCCGTAGTCGCGTCCGCCGACCATGGCCAGGATGTCCCCCGTTCGTGGGTCGACCGCGACCAGCGCGGCCTGGATCGCCGACCCCGCGGACGCTTCTCCTCCCGCGAGTTCGGGGTGGTCCCGCTCGAGCGCCTCGAGTCCCCGCGCCACGGCCGCCGCGGCCGCCCGCTGAAGATCCGGATCGAGGCTGGTGACGATGGAGCGCCCGGCCAGGCTCGCCGGCGCTGCCGAGTCACCGGCGGCCAGGCCCGCCAGGACGTAGTCGGTGAAGTACCGGACAGCGGCGCCGCCGGTCGCGGTCAGCTGCACATCTTCGATGGGCGCCTCCCGGGCGGCCTGCCACTCCTGCTCCGTGATCGCATCGGCATCGCGCATCAGGCGAAGGACCAGTCCGCGTCGCTCGCGAGCCGCATCCGGGTGCAGGACCGGGGAATAGAGATTCGGCCCCCGGATCATTCCGGCCAGGAGGGCCGACTCCGCGAGGTCGAGGCGGCTCGCGTCCTTGCCGAAGTACACTTCCGCGGCGCGCCCCACGCCGTGTACCGCGAGGCCGTCGTGATGGCCGAGGTATACTTCGTTGAGATACGCCTCGAGGATTTGTGACTTCGAATGGCGCGCTTCCAGGACCAGGGCCATCGAGGCCTCCCGGACCTTCCGCACGAGCGTGCGCCTGGAGTCGAGGAACAGGCTCCTGGCCAGCTGCTGCGTGATCGTGCTGCCCCCCTGGACGACACGACCGTCCCGCAGGTTCGCCAGGGCCGCCGCCCCGATCCTCAAGTAGTCGAGTCCGCCGTGGCGATAGAACCGCTGGTCCTCGACCGTCAGGATCGCGCCGATCAGATGGTCCGGCAGGTCCTCCAGGCGCACGGGAACGCAGTCCCGCCGCCCGGCCCCGGCGACCACGGTGAGGGGTTCCGGCTCGAGCGGAACGACGCGGTAGCGCTGGCCGTCGCGGTCCTCGAGCGACGCCACCCGACCCGCGCCGTCGAGACGGACTCGGACTGCCAGGCCGGCGCCGAGAGATCCGAGACGTCCGATCTCCCTGCCGGCGACGAGCCACTCCCGGCGGCCGCGCGCGAACTGACCGGGACCGACGCGTCCGCCGCGGACCTCCTCGTAGCCGATCCGCGAGAGGTGGCCCGCGAGGGCCGGGGCATCGAGGTACTGGCCGAGAACGAGAACCGGCGGGCGCGCGTAGAGGCGAACGGGAGGATCCGATCCGGCGGGGTCGAGGCGAGCCACCAGGACGGCCTCGGCAGCGAGCGCCGCCGTCGCGAGGGCGGCCGCCGCCACCAGCAGGCCCACGACCCGCCGGAGCGTCCGGTGAGCCTTCGGCTCCGTCGCCCTCCGTGTCTCCCGCACCTCTTTCCCCCGTCGGTCGTCCACGCCTGCCGGGCCCGCTACCTTCCCGCACCTGGTTGGACCGTGGAAGACCGAGAACCGTTGCCCCGGGACATGACAGGGACATCGACCGAGCGGAGAGCGCATGAACGGAGAGCCGATCTTCACGGACCTCGTCGGCATCATGGCCGTGGTCCTGATGGTGCCCGTGATCTTCCTGTGGCTGGAGCGCAGGACGGGCTGGAAGGTGTTCGACTACCTTCCCGCGATCATCTGGATCTTCCTCACCCCGGTATTCCTGAGCAATTTCGGGGTCATACCGCGCCAGAGCCCGGTCTACGACACGTTCAAGTCGTTCGCCGTCCCGCTCTTCATCGTCCTGATGCTGCTCGACATCAACATCCGACAGGCGATGAAGGTCGCGTGGCGCGGCGCCATCGTCCTGGTGATCGGCTCCGTCGGGGTGGTGGTCGGCGCGGCCGTGGCGTTCGTGACGTTTCGGTCGGGCCTGCCCGAGAACGCGTGGTCGGGATTCGGAGCGCTCGCCGGAAGCTGGATCGGAGGGACCGGCAATCTCGCCGCGGTCGCCGAGAGCGTCGGTACGCCGAGTGAACAGCTCGGACTGGTGGTCATCGTCGACAACTTCGTCTACCTGGCGTACTTCCCGTTGATACTGATGTGCAAGCGCTGGGCGAAGCCCTTCGACCGGTGGACCGGCGTCTCACAGGCGCAGCTCGATCACTTCGCGGAAGCGACCCAGCAGGTCGAACGGAAGACGCACGAGGTTCATTTCCGTGACATCCTCACGCTGCTGGGCTGGGCTTTCGTGGCCGTCCTCGCGGCGAACTGGCTGGCGAGTCTCGTTCCGCCGCTTCCCCCGGTCCTGACGCAGAAGACCTGGGCCCTGCTCCTCGTCACGAGCTTCGGAATCATCCTCTCCGCAACGAAGCTGCGGGACGTGCCCGGCACGGAACCGCTGGCCATGGCGTTCGTCTACATATACATGACGATGATCGGAGCCTCGGCCGACCTCAGGCAGCTCGGCGGAGGTCAGTTCTTTCTCCTCGCCGGCTTTCTCACCATCGTCGTCCATCTGGCCTTCGTGCTCCTTGGGGCGAAGCTCCTCAAGCTCGACGTGAGCATGGCCGCCGTGGCCAGCGTCGCAGCGGTCGGAGGCGCCGCCTCGGCGCCGGTGGCGGCGGGCTACCACAGGGAAGAACTGGTTCCCATATCGATCATGCTCGCGCTGATCGGATACGCGCTCGGGAACTACCTGGGCGTCGCCACGGCGTATCTCTGCCACCTTCTGACCTGACGGACCCCGCGAAACTCGACGGGGACGACTCCCGTATGTAGCCGCGGCAGAGCCAAGTCCGCCGCGCCTGCAGCACGAGTGCATGGCCTGGGAGCGGTGTGGTCACCGGGGTCGAAGGGGACAGCGCCATGGATGGATTCTTCAAGGACGTCAGATACGGCGTCCGGATGCTCATCGGCTCACCCGCCATCTCGCTCATCGCCGTCGTCGCGTTCGCGCTCGGAATCGGGCTCACGACGACGGTCTTCAGCATCGTGAACGGAGCGATGTACAAGGGCCTTCCGTTCGAGGAAGGGGATCGGATCGTCTCGATCTGGAGGACCAACCCGGAGCGTGACATAGACCGTGGCGGGATCTCCCTGCACGACTACGTGGACTACCGCGACCAGCAGTCGACGCTCGAGGAATTCGGGTTGTGGAACCAGGGCGCCGTGAACCTGGTGGGAGGCGACGACAAGCCGGAGCGATACCAGGGCGGCCTGGTCACCGCGAACATGTTCGACCTGCTGCGCGTCGCCCCCGTCGAGGGACGCGGCTTCCTCCCGGGCGAGGACGAACCCGGGGCCGACAAGGTCATGATCATCGGCTACGAAGTGTGGCAGGAGAAGTTCGACGGCTCTCCGGACGTGATCGGAAAGAGCGTGCGGACGAACGGGGAGCCGCGGACGATCGTCGGCGTCGCCCCCGAGGGATTCCAGTTCCCGGTCGAGGCGGAGCTCTGGGCCCCCCTCGAGATCGACCCGCTCGAGAACGAGCGCGGAAAGGGCCCGCAGTACCCGGGCTTCGGACGGCTGAAGGACGGAGTGACTCTGGACCAGGCTTCCGCGGAGTTCGCGACGATCGGCATGCGCCTCGAGTCGCAGTACCCGGAATCGAACGAGGGCTTCGCGCCGATCGTCGAACCATACACCAAGTTCGTGCTCGGAGATGACGTCTATGGCCTCCTGTTCACGATGCTGGGCGCCGCGATCGGCGTCCTGCTGATCGGCTGCGCCAACGTCGCGAACCTGCTGTTCGCCCGAGCCGCGGTCCGCGAAAAGGAAGTGGCCGTCCGTTCGGCGATGGGCGCGGGCCGGAGGCGGATCATCCGCCAGCTCCTGATCGAGGTGGGCGTTCTGTCCACCGTCGGGGCGGCGATCGGCATTCTGATCGGCCTGGCCGGCGTTTCCTGGTTCAACCGGGCGGTCGCCACGAATCCCCCGCCCTTCTGGATGACCTTCGATCCGGACGCCCGGGTGATGGCGTTCGTCATCGCGATCACGGCGCTGTCGGCGGTCGCCGCGGGCCTGCTTCCGGCCCTCCGCGCAACGGGCCGCGGAATGAACGACGCCCTGAAGGACGAGGGGCGAGGCTCCTCGGGCCTCCGGATGGGTCGGATCACGTCCGCGATCGTGATCGGAGAGGTGGCCGTGTCGTGCGGACTGCTCATCGCGGCGGGGCTGATGATCAAGAGCGTGGCGCAGCTGCGCACGGTCGATTTCCCGTTCGCGGTGGAGAACATCTTCACGGCGCGGCTCAGCCTCCCGCAGACGGATTATCCCGACGCCGAGGCACGCACGGCGTTCTACCACGAGTTCCTGCAGCGCCTGCAGATCACGCCCGGGGTCGAGGCAGCGACCCTGTCGGACGGGTTGCCGGCGCGAGGCAACGGAACGCGCGTGTTCGAGATCGAAGGAGGTGAGTACCCCACCGAGCGGGACTACCCGAGCGCCCGCGAGGGAATCGTCACTCCCGGCTACTTCGCCACCTTCGAGACGCCGGTGCTCGACGGACGACCGTTCGAGTTCGCCGACACGAAGGACAACGTCCCCGTGGCGCTGGTGAACAGCAGCTTCGTGCGGGAGTTCCTCGACGGCGCCGAGCCGATCGGCAAGCGGTTCCGGATCCATCAGGGAGACGACGTATACGACTGGATGACCGTCGTCGGCGTCGTGCCCGACCTGAAGATGGAGGGAATCGGGAACAACGATGCGAGCCCCGCGGGTTATTACATCGCCGTCGAACAATTCGCCGAGATCCTCGGCAATACGGTGAGCGTGGGGGTGCGGACCGCCGGAAATCCGGGCGCCCTGGCTCCGAGGGTCCGGGAGACGCTGGCCGGCATGGACCCCAACCTGCCGCTCTACGACGCGATGTCCATGCAGTCGGTGATCGACCAGCAGACCTGGTTCTACACCACGTTCGGCACCCTCTTCATGGCGTTCGGCTTCGTGGCTCTCTTCCTCGCGGCGGTCGGCCTGTACGGCGTCATGTCGTTCAGCGTCAGCCAGCGAAAGAGGGAGATGGGGATCCGGATGGCGCTCGGCGCCTACAACGGCCGCCTGATTCGATTGGCGATGCGACGCGGACTGAGGCAGCTGGCGATCGGGATCGCGCTCGGCATCGGACTGGCGACGCTCGCCACCCGACCGCTGCAGATCGTGCTGTACGAGGTGGACGCGCGCGACCCGGTGATCTTCGGCGGCGTCGTGCTGGCCCTGGCCGCAGTGGGGATCCTCGCAACCTACATCCCGGCCCGCCGCGTAAGCCGGATCCACCCGGCCGAGGCACTCACTCCGGGCTGATCGCGGACCGGGGGATCAGTCGCGCGTCGGTCCTCCCTGTTCCTCGGGCTGACCGTCCGCGGGGTCGTAGACCCGCACGAAGGCGACCGGCATCGGGAGGCGGTCGCCCTCCAGCCGGGTGAGCACGTGCAGACGCCCGGTCCCCGGCTGGATGATGTACTCCTCGGACAGGAGCAGCCCTCCATCGAGCCGGCGCTCCAGCAGCAGCTTCCCCTCCGCCCAACGCGCCCGGTATTCCACCTCCCGGCCGTTCGCCCCCTCTATCTTCTGCTTGCGCCCGTCCGTGAACAGGCGGAGTTGGTGGTCCGGGTAGGCGATCGATACGGTCGAATCGGTCCGCTCGATCTCGAAGCCATCCACGTTCGCCCGCAAGGCCGCGAACGCCCCCCGTCCCCGGGACGACGGCGGGGGCCCTCCCTGCCCCGGCCTCGCGCGCGGAGCGCCCTCCGGCATGCCCATCGCCCGGAGCTGCTCCGCCGGATCGTCGCTCAACGCCCGATTCAGCTTCCAGCGCCCGGCGAGCGGGTCTCTCATGCCGGCCCCCGGCGCCGTCTCCTGGGCGTGCGCCGGGGGCGTCCCGACGGCCGCCAGGGCAAGCAGGCACAGCACAGTCGAACGGGTCGCGGTCTTCCACATCGGTCGAATTGCCTCGTCGTAGCCGGTATCGATTCCGGGTGACGGTAAGACCCGGCACGCGGTTTCCGGTTCCGGTCGGACGCATGATCCCATGCGGCCCGCCCGTGGGCACGGGAAATGCAAATACTCGGGGTGGTCACCGGCCCAACCCAGAGCGGAGGCTATCGGGTTTGAGTACCGCGGCATGCCCCATTTGCGGGCGTCCAGCAGCGCCAGGGGCGCGATATTGCACGACTTGCGACTTTCAGGCACGCCCTGAGAAGGTCGAGGGCGAACTTGTGCACGTTGCAAAACATCGTGCCGCATCCGGCACTCGTTTCGCCGAGGTGCGCATATTCCTGGGTGTCTTCATGATCGCCGCCATCACCACGACCGTACTCGGCATGGGCGGTCCGCTGGGCATTCCGGGGCTGCGTGAGAGCCTGGGTCTCGAGCCGCTCGCCGACTCGGCCCAGGTCGAGTGGGGCGAGATCCGCTGGGTGCACGCGGTCTCCCGCATCCGGGCCGCACGGTCGACCAAGAGCGCGGTCGTAGGCCGCCTGGAACCTGGCGACAGCGTCAGAGTGGATTACGCACAGGCTGGCTGGTACGCCGTGTTTCCTCCGCAGTCCGCGGTGCGCGGCGAGTCGGCCGCGGTCGGCTACGTGTACGGAGATCTGTTGAAGAAGGAACCTCCCCCCGACGTCCACGTGCCGCTGGTCCGCATCCTCCCTTAGGGCTCAGCCGCCCCTCGACCTGCGCCACATCCAGAGGGCGAGACCGGTGAGGGCGAGTGCCGCTCCCGGAACGCCGAGGGCGAACGCCGCGAACGTCCACGCATAGTACGAGGCCATGGTCGGGGCGAAGCGGTTCCACGCCCAGGTGGCGGCGGGCAGGGCCAGGAAAGCGAAACCGATCTGCATCAGGAGCCGCGGCGCACGTGCGTAGAGGGAGGCCCCGTCGCTCCCGCCACCCGCCGTCCACAGCAGCAGCAGTCCGAACGTCACGAGGGCCGGTCCCTCGAACATCCATCCGTCGAGAGTGGCGCCCGGAAATCCCGCCCCGCCCTCCGCGGGGGTGAGGACGCGCCACGTGGCGACGAGACCTGTCGCGCAGATCAGCACACCTGAGAGCGCTGTCGTCCAGCGAATCCACGGGCGCATGAATATCCTTCTCCCGCTCGAGTACTGCCGGATCTCACGTACGCCGAACCTACCCCGGGCACGGTCGTCTCTCCAGACTCGGCCCTCCGACCGATCCGCGCCTCGCGAGGAACCCGGCGAGCCATCGAGGGTTCTCCGACGGTGGCGGCGGGCTACCCGGGTCTGCCTCACGGACGACCTTCGAGGCAGATCGGAAGCAAGATGCTCAGAGCCATTTGCATACCGCTGTTGTTCCTTCTAGTCGGCTGCGGATCCGAGGATCCGTTCGCGGCACCCGATCTTCCCGATGACGTGGGCGTGGCGGGCGACGGCCAGCTGGCCGAGGCCCTGGAGCCGATACGCGCGGCCTTCGACGTGCCCGCTCTCGGGGCGATCCTGATCCACCAGGGGCAGATCGTGGAGACCGCAGCGGTGGGCCGACGATCCCTCGGATCTGCGACGCAGGTCACAACCGGGGACCAGTGGCACGTCGGGTCCCTCACCAAAGCCATGACCGCGACGCTGGCGGCCGTCCTGGTGGAGGAGGGACACCTGGACTGGACGACGACGATCGCCGAGGGTCTGCCGGGAATCGCCCCCCTGATCCTGTCAGGGTTCGAGGACATCACCCTCGAGGAGCTGCTGTCGCACACTTCCGGATTGACGAACGATCTCGTGAGTACGGCCTGGTGGGACAACCTGCCGCACTCCGACGACCTTCCGGACCAACGCCTCGCCCTGTCCGTCGAGCTCCTCCAGACACCGCCGGCAGGTCCGCGCGGCGAATACCTGTACAGCAACGGCGGCTACGTGGTGGCCGGCGCCATGCTGGAGCGCGTCATGGGCGAGGCGTGGGAGGACCTGATCGCCTCACGCCTGTTCGCACCGCTGGGAATGACCAGCGCCGGCTTCGGCGCCCCCGGATCGCCGGGCAGCCTGACCGAGCCCTGGGGGCATTCCCTGGACGCCGGGTCGTATGCTCCCGTCGAACCGGGCCCCGCGGCTGACAACCCGCCCGCCATCGGTCCCGCGGGCACCGTGCACCTGTCGATGGCCGACTACGCGAAGTTCATGGCGCAGCACATAGCCGGAGAGCGCGGCGTGGACGGTCTGGTGAGCGCCGAGACGTTCACCAGGCTGCACCGGCAGGCCCTCGGAACGGCCTACGGTCTGGGGTGGGCGGTCACCGTCAGGGATTGGGCGGACGGCGTCGCGCTGTATCACGAGGGCAGCAACCTGCTCTGGTACGCCAACGTGTGGCTGGCGCCGGAGCGGGACATGGGAATGCTCGTGGTCACCAACGCGGGTGGAGACCGTGCGTTCCGGGCGACGGACGCCGCGATCGACGCCCTGATCGGGCGCTTCGAAGCGGCTCAGGCTCCCCTGGTCGAAGAGGCGAGAACAGGACGGCAGTAGTGAGAGCGGGCGGCGCCTCCCGGACGCCGCCCGTTTCCTCGAAGGACTGTCGTCAGGCGCTCACCGCGCCGGACCTCTCGTGCCACCTCTCCCCATGCGCGCCCGGCCGTCCGCCGCCCTCCTGCCTGCGCCCTGCCTCGCGAACAGCCGGGACAGCGAGTCGTGGAGGATCCAGATCTCCTCCTGCTCCGCCGTCAGGCCGAGGGACTCGACCCTGGCGGCCTGGCCCGCCTGCCACCGCTCCTGTCGCAGGCTCTGCGCCTGCTCGCGTCTGGCCTCCGCCTCGCTGCGGCGAGCCTCGGCTTCCGCGCGATGCTGTTCCAGCGCCGCGCGCTGGTCGGCCGTCAGGACGGACTGCGCGGCCTCGTGGATCTCGGCCCTGATCGAGGCGAGGCGCTGCTCGGCCGAATCACGACTCAGGCTGCCGGCCCTCAGACCATCCCTGATCTCCGCCATCTCCGCCGCGTGCGCCTCGCGAATCTCGTTCAACTGCGCCTGCTGTTCGTCCGACAGGTCCAGTCCGGCTACCCCCGGCACGAACCCGGGATCGAAGCGTCGGCGCTGGCCGGCCCCCATCGGCGGAGCGACCGAGCGGCCCTGGAACTGGCCCCGCCCCATCCGCTCCGGTCCGGGTCCATCGGGGGGACCGGCTGCCTGCGGCCTCGATCCGCGAGCCGCGATCGCCGCGATCTGCTCCGAAGTCAGGATCTTCTGAAGGTCGGCCGCGACCCTCCACGTGGTGCCGGGCTCCCCGAGCCCGTCCCTGTATCCCACGAACAGCTCCTGGACGGCGTGCTCCTGATCCTGCGACAGATCCAGCCCCTCGGCGTAGCGGTCCACGAGGGCCGACAGCCGGGCATCCGTCCATCCCGGCGAAGCTTGCCCGGTGGCCTCCTGCGCGGCAGCCTCCGGAGGTGTTCCGTGGCAGGCTCCTCCCACTCCCGCCATCCCGATCATCAGGCCGGCGAAGGCTACGCGCCGCCGACGGCTTCCCTGTCTTCGTTTCCGTATCATCATCCACCTCGTGGTGCACTCGACCGCCTGTTCGGTCGGGAACTCTGTGCGGGAGTCTTCGCTCCCCCGATTTGCTCTTTAGACGCCACGGGGTCGAGCGTCATTCCCGCTTCGGACGGAAGGCGCGTGGAATCGCGCGTGGAGATGCGTGTGGACCGCTCCCGGCCGGAGAGCCTGGTCCGACGGGGCCCGAAGTGCCTCAGGCCCTTCGGTGCAGCTCGAGAAGTCGTGGCCTCAGGCGTTCGGCGGTCTCGATGGCCGAGGCCACGTCGCGCAGCTCGGTCACCATGTCGGTGAGCTCGCTCGACCGTGACTCGGCCATCACGTGGGTCCTGCTGGAGCCGTGTCTGGACAGGGTCTGCTTACCGAGCCGGTCCATCCACGTGGAAAGTCGAACCAACCGCTGCATCGTGTGCTCGAAGTCACGCGACCACCAGTCGAGAAGGTCTTCCGTCTCGGCCGCGGCATCGCCATCCGCCGCGCGCTTTCGAATCCGGTCGAGCTCCGAGGTGGGAATGCGCCACTCCCCGTCCTGCTTGCGAGCCGATACTCCCCCCGTGCGGATCCAGTTGTACACGGTGTTGAAGTGACGACCGCTCAGCCGGGCGAATTCGTGGACGCCAAGTGTCTCTCGCATGGCAATTCCTGGTGTTGTTGTCGCTATTCATATTACTTGCTTCTGTGCATAAGTCAATGTACAAGGCCGTGTTTCGGCCGATCTTGACGAGATCGTCCCTGATGCGGTACGGTTCGCATCCGTCGCGAACACTGCCCTGAAACGGAGCCAGATTTGAGCCAATACCTGTTGATCGCCATCGCCAGCATCATCACACTCGGCATCGCTGCCGAGTGGATCGCGTGGCGCATCGGGCTGCCATCGATCCTCGTGCTCCTGCTGTTCGGCATGGTGGTCGGTCCGTTCACCGGCCTTCTCGACCCCGATCTCCTGTTCGGCGATCTGCTCTTCCCGGTGGTCTCGGTGTCCGTCGCGATCATCCTGTTCGAGGGAGGCACGAGCCTCCGACTCCAGGAGCTGAGGCAGGTCGGGCGGGTGGTGACCAGCCTGGTCACCGTGGGGGCCATCGTCACCTGGGCGCTCGCGACGTGCTCGGCGCACTACATCCTGGGCATGGACCTCGAGCCCGCCCTGCTTCTCGGGGCGATCCTCGTCGTGACCGGCCCCACCGTCATCGTCCCTCTGCTTCGCCAGATGCGGCCCCAGGCGCAGGTCGGCAACACGCTCAAGTGGGAAGGCATTCTCATCGACCCCGTCGGAGCGGTGCTCGCCGTTCTCGTGTTCGAGGTCCTGCTGGCCGGCGGTCTCGAAGTCGCGTGGACCGTGGGCACGGCCGGCCTCCTGACCACGATCGTGATCGGGGCGGTGCTCGCCGCCGCCGGGGCCGGACTGATGATCTGGCTGCTCGCCCGACGGTGGGTGCCCGAGTTCCTCCAGAGTCCGCTCTCGCTGACGCTCGTCGTGGCGGCCTTCGCCGGCTCCAACGCGCTGCAGCCCGAATCGGGTCTCCTCACCGTGACCCTGATGGGCATGGTGATGGCGAACCAGCGATCGGTGAACGTGCGCCACATCGTGGAGTTCAAGGAGAACCTGCGCGTCCTCCTCATCTCTTCCCTGTTCATCGTGCTGGCCGCCCGCCTCGACCTGGCGGACCTGCGAGCCGTGGGGATCCCCGAGGTCGCTTTCGTGGCGACTCTGATTCTGGTCGTTCGGCCCCTGGCCGTGGCGATCGCCACGGTCGGCTCGGACTTCGGCTGGCGTGAGCGCGTGGTTCTCGGGTGGGTGGCCCCACGCGGGATCGTGGCCGCCGCCGTGTCCTCGCTGTTCGCGCTCGAGCTCACACAGCACGGGTACGGCAACGCGGGACAGCTGGCGTCGGTCACGTTCCTCGTGATCATCGCCACCGTCCTCGTGTACGGCTTCACGTCGGCGCCGCTCGCGAGGGCCCTCGGGATCGCGGAGCCGGACCCGCAGGGAGTGCTGTTCGTGGGAGCGCACCCGTGGGCCCGGGAGATCGCGCGGGAGCTGCACGAGCTCGGATTCCCGGTACGCCTGGCCGACACGAATCGCCACAACATCGCGCAGGCGCGACTGGCGGGTCTGCCCGGCTATTATGGAAGCACGTTGACGGAGGGGGCGCTGGACCAGATCGACCTGGCGGGGATCGGGTACCTGCTGGCGGTCACCTCGAACGACGAAGTGAACTCGCTCACGGGTCTCAACTTCAGCGAAGTCCTGGGTACGGATGCGGTGTATCAGCTGCCCCCCGAGGGCTACGCGACCGCCACGGACGACACGCTGCTCGGTCGCCACCTGAGGGGAAGATTCCTGTTCAGGCCCGAAGCGGACTACTGGCAGCTTACGGCCAGATTCGACGCCGGCGCGGGCGTCAAGGCCACGAAGCTCAGCGAGGCCTTCGGCTACCGGGACTTTCTGGAGCAGCACCCGGACGCGATCCCGCTGTTCGTGGCTGAGGACGGCGAGCTCACGGTCGTCACGCTCGACCGACCCCCGGCCCCACAGTCAGGTCAGACGATCGTGGCGGTGGTCGGAGTCTGACGACGGACTCGCGCCGCCGGGAGTCAGCCGCTAGCGGCCGACCGAGAAGCTCACGGGCTGCGCGACCCAGACGCCGACCGGCTTGTCCCGCAGCATGGCGGGCGTGAACTTCATCTCGGCCGCGATCGCCAGGGCCGTAGCGTCAAGCTGCGGGTAGCCGCTGGAACGGTTGATCACGGCGCGTCCCGGCCTGCCCTGTTCGTCCACCCACACCCACATCGTCACCTCGCCCCCGATGCCCGCTTCCTTGAGCGCTTTCGGATACAGGCGGTCGAGAAGCCGGAGCATCTCCGGCGCGTTCGTCAGGCGTGGATCGACGTCCCGCGCTATGTATACGGGCTGGTCGCTCGGGTCCACCTCGACGTTGGGCGGCGGCGGCGCCAGCTCGGAGACCGGATTGTCCTCGAACGTGGACGGCGCGATGGTGATGTCTTCATCGATCGGACGATCGGACAGTATGGGGCGCGCAGGTCGCATGATCGCCTCCGGAGGGGGAGGGATCCTGACCTCTGGCGGGAGCTCGACGGCCGACAGCTCCTCGGGCACGAAATCGAGGTTCGCCGCCTGCATCTTCGGGAAGAACTCGAAGGCGGCGAAGTGAAAGGCGATGGACACGAGCACGCCCACCGCGATGATGAGCCGGTAGGAGTCCTTGAAGCGCTGATTGGCGGTGGGGGGACTCTCCTCGGGCCGCCCCTCCGAAACCGAATTCACGACCTCGCCCGGCATCGTACTCTCCTGTTGCCCGTGTCCGCGTTCCGCGGCCCTCACGCCGGAATGCGCCCAATCCGGCCGCACCCGGACGGGTTGCACCTCAATCTACTATACGCGGCGACGGCGACGAAGGGTTCGATCCATACGATCGTCGTCAGAGCCTCCGATCGTGTATATTGAGGACAGCCCGCGCGGTGGCTCCGGCGACACCGGGGTCGGCACCGGAGCTCGGGAGAGGCGATGAGTGACAGCTGGTCCGACGCTGAACGTCTGGCGGCCCAGGTTCTTGCCGCGAGCTCGCAAGAGTCGCTGCGGGAGCTTCTTGCCGAGCTCGACCGGGGCCTTTCCCCGTCGACCGACTCCCCACTGTCCCGGGACTCTCGAAGCCGCACCCGACGCGGGCGTCGAGCGCGCGCGGTGATTTTCAGCGGGTTGCGGGACTCCCACGTCACGGAAGTCGCGGTCGACCTGGTGGTCGTGCTGGTCGCCATCGCCTGCATAGGGGTCGGGGCGCGGCCGCTCGCGGTCCCGGTCGCCGAGGCCGCGCCCGACCTCTCGGCGGCGCTGTCCGAAGTCAGCATTCCGGTGCCGACGGCCGACATCCGGTCGGACGCGCTGACCGCCGTCCCGCCGGGGGATCGACGCGTGTCGGCAGCCGACCCGCTGACGGTGGCCGCGCGCAGCCTCGAGGCAACGGTCAGGAGGTACCGGGACGTCGCAGCGATGCATGCTCGGGGGAAGCTGCCGTGCTCGGGGCTGCGCACGAGCTACGAGGAAGTGGAAGCCGGCTGGATTCGTTACAGCACCACGCGCGGACGAGCCTACGGCGAAGGCCTTCCCGACCGCCTCGCAGGCTGGGACGCCGCTCTGTACGAGGCGGTCCGCGACGTGGACCGGGACTTCACGGCCGCCGGGTGCAACCGGCCCTAGGCCGAGCCCGGAACGGCCGACCCTCCGAAGGATGTGAAATGCGGATGTGGAAGCGGTCGCTGCTCTCGTCCATCCTCGCCGCCTGCGTCCTTCCTGCCGGCGTCGCGCTGGGGCAAGCCGAAGCTCTGCCGTCAGGCGACTGCCTGGAGGACGCACCGTTCCCCTGCTCCACACCCGCAGACGAGGGCCTCGATCCGTTCGTCCTCGAGACGTTCATGAACGACGCCGCCTGGTGGGGCGAGCAGGGGCTGATCATGGGCGCCGAGCTGCTGGTGATCAAGAACGGACGGATCGTGTGGCACAAGGTGGTCGGATGGAGCGACTACGAGCGCCGGATCCGACTCGAGCGTAACTCGATCTACCGCATCCGGTCGATGACGAAGCCGTTCATCGGCGCGGCGATCCTGATGCTCGCGGAAGAGGGCCGTCTCGAGCTCGACGACCCGGTGGCCCGCTACCTTCCGTCGTTCGACAACGAGCGGTCCGGCGGCATCACGATCCGGGAGCTCCTGACCCACGGATCCGGTTTCGAGCAGACTCCCTTTCCGGAAGGGTACTGGGAGCGGCCCGACCTTCGCTCCGCGGTCGACCTCGTGGGAGCGGAGGGACCTCCGAACCCACCGGGCGAGGCGTATCGCTACGCGGACCGCAACTCGGCGACGCTCGGAGCGATCGTCGCCCAGCTGACCGGTCGCCCCGTCGAGGATTTCGTCCGGGAGCGGATCCTCGTGCCGCTCGAGCTGCACGACACCCACACCTATTTCTCGCCGGACAGCACGTGGGCGCCGCGCGTGAACAGCACCTACGGGTGGACCGCCGGCCATCTCGAAAGATACTGGGACAACACCCTTCCGCAGCGAACGCCCTGGTTCCGGGCGAGCGGAGGTCTGTACAGCACCGTGTTCGACTACGCCCGTTGGCTCGCCGTGTGGATGAACCTGGGAGCCGACGGCAGCGGGCGGCTGCTCTCGGAAGCGACGGTTCGGCTGGCGCTGGCTCCGGGCTACGTGCCGGGATACGGCATGCACTGGGAGCGGTTCCGGGAAGCGGCCGATGGGACGGGGCTGCCGGCTTTCGGGCACAGCGGCTCGGATGGCACGATCGCGATCGCCTTCCCCGAGGCGGACGCGATGGTCCTGTACTTCACGCAATCGCGCGGGTCGCCCCTCGTGTGGCAGGATGCGATTCGCCGCCTCCCCTCGCTGGTCGGGCTGGAATGAAGATCCGGGAGGCAGGGTGAAGCCGATGGGAATGGCGCGCCGGGGCCCCCGGATGCTCCTGGCGGTCATCGTGGTCTCGTCGGCCGGTTGCGGCGCGGACGACGCTTCGCGACCCGGGTTCCCACGTACGCCTCGCACCCCGATCGAAGGAGCGCCGTTTCCGTACGCGGAGTCGCCCGAGGCCGTCGGAGTGTCTTCGGACGCGATCTGGCTGTTCAAGGAACGGCTCTACTCGAGGGTCGTCGCGCGGCACGTGATCGGGGCCGAGATCCTCGTCGTCGTGGACGGACAGATCGTGCTCCACCAGGCGATGGGCTGGGCCGACCGGGACGACCTGAAACCGATGGAGCGAAACTCGATCTTCCGTCTCGCCTCGATGACGAAGCCTCTCGTCGGTACGGCGACTCTGATGCTCGCCGACGAGGGGCTGATCGAGATCGAGAACCCGGTCGGCCGCTACCTCGATTCCTTCCGCCACGGACCCTCGAGCGAGGTCACGGTGAAGCAGCTGCTCACGAATCGATCCGGCTTCGTCGAAGGAGGAGAGCCGCCGGGCTACGGAGACCAGCCGACTCTCGTCGACGCCGTCCGCCTCGCCGGTGAACAGGGCCCCGCGTTTCCGCCGGGCGAACGCTTCATCTACTCGGGCCTCAACTCCGACGTGCTGGGCGCGCTGGTGACGACGGTCGCCGGAATGAACGTCGAGCGCTTCCTGGAGCAGCGCGTGCTGGAGCCGCTGCACATGGCGGACACGCATGTCTCCTTCTCGCCCGATGCGGATTGGGCGGGACGCGTGCCCTCATCGTACCGGAGCTGGGGAGGCGCGTCGTGGGAACGCTGGTGGAACCCGGCGCGGCCTCACGAGTCGGCGTGGTTCAGCCCCGCGGAAGACCTGTTCGGAAGTGCGTTCGACTACGCCCGTTTTCTGCAGGCGTGGATGGATCGGGGCATGATCGGAGACCACCGGCTCCTGGACGGAGTGACGGTCGAGCGAGCGCTGGCCGATCCCGAGGCGGGGGGCGGAAGCCCGCGCCGCGCCCGCTGGTATGGAATGCAGTGGGAGATCTTCCTGCCGCCGAGCGAGCCCGGGATGCTCCCGACGTTCGGGCACCGGGGAGCGACCGGCACGCTCGGAATGGCAATCCCGCAGCAGCGGGCGATCGTGATCTACCTGACGAATTGCCAGGAAACTGAAGTCGTCGATGAGGTCATCGACGCGTCACTGGAAATGCTCGGGAGTTGAACATGGCCGAAATGAAGATCAGCAACGGTCCGCTCAAGCTCACGCTGACGGACGACAAGGGGCGGGTCGTGGCGGCGCTGCGCTATCCCCGGGTCCGCTGGGGGATGCTCGTCATCGAGAGCGAAGACGCCGAGTTCGATGCCGTCGTGCTCGGTGGCAATCGCGTGCGGCTGGAGAAGCGGCAACCTTCTGAGGGCAGCGAGAACGCGGACGACGGGGACAAGGGAGCGGACGGGAGGCCCGACTGGGATCCGTTCCGCGAGATCGAGTGGGGCGTCCGGGACTTCCTCCACAAGCTGGGCGAAGCCCTCGGCGTCTGATCCTCCGGTGCGCCCGGCGCACGGCCGGGCGCACGCGAGAGGCCCTCAGCTCCGTCAGTTGCCGAGAGGGAAAGCCGCGCCGGCGAGGAACTGCCAGGCGCTCATCTTCGAGTTGCCGAGCTGCAACGCATCCGTGAGGCCGAGGTCGTAGCGGGCGTCGAACACGATGTCGAGGTTGCCCATGTCGAAGTCGAGCCCCGCGCCGAAGAGCATGTCGAACAGAACGCCCTTCGTCTCGAAGACCCCGCCGATCAGATCGGAGTCGCAGTCGATCGAAGCGCTGCCGCCGTCCATGGTTCCCTTCAGCTTGCAGCTCGCCTTGAAGCTCGCCTGCGGACCGGCGAAGATGCGGGGCGTCACGCTTCCGCCCGTATCGAAATGCAGGCCGACGAGCACCGGGACGTCGATGTAGTCGAGCGCTACGGTGGCGGAGTTGCCGCCATCGCTCTCGCTGAACCCCTTCATCGAATAGAGGAGCTCGGGCTGGAAGTAGAACATCGAATTCGGCAGCGACACCGTGAGGTGCCCTCCACCGATGAACGCGGTGCGGCGTCCCGGAGAGTCTCCGTCACCGTTCAGCGTCGCCAGGTTCACGCCCGCCTTCACTCCCAGGTCTAGGTTCACCCCGCCGCCGTCCTGAGCCATCAGCGCGGCCGGCGTGAGGGCCAGAGTGCTCAGCACCAGACCGGTTCTCAAGAACTTGAGCATGATCGTCATCCTCGTGTGCATTGGATTTCCGGCCGGCGACCATCGGCGGCCGCGGCTCCGTACCCCCATCGTGCAAGCAGCCGGCCAGGCCCACGAGGCCAGGGTCGAGAGTCGTAATCCCTTGTAAACACGTTACGTACGATGCATGTGAAGGAAGGCGAATATTCTCATGCGAATCGTCCTCGCGGCCGTTTGACGAAAGCCGCGCGTTTTGCGATGCTGGATCGAGTGGACCTTCGGGTGTGGTTTCCCGTACATCCGGGGCACGAGGCGGCTTACGGGATCCAGTGCGGGGAGGGGACAGTCCATGCAGCTCATCCACGACATGCGTTCCGCGGTTCGAAGCCTGCGGCGAGCTCCGGGCTACGCGGCCGCCTTCATTCTGACGCTCGGCCTGGCGATCGGCGTGAACAGCGCCGTGTTCAGCGTCGTGAACGGCGTGCTCCTCAAGCCCCTGCCCTTCCAGGATGCGGATCGGATCGTCTACCTGCAGCAGCCCGCCGTCACCGCCGGAGTCCAGAACGCCGACTTCTCGTTCGAGGAGGCGGCCGACTACAGGGACCAGGTGTCCGCGTTCGAACAGGTCGTGGAATACGGTGACTGGACGTTCAGCGTCGTACCGGGCGGGGACACCGAACCGCACCGGGCGATCGGCGGCCTCGTGACCGCCAACTACTTCCCGGTCCTCGGAATGCGCGCGACTCTCGGACGCACGCTCGATGCGGCGGACGACGTGCGGGGCGCCGAGCCGGTGATGGTGCTCACCCACGAGTACTGGGCGCGCGCCTTCGGCGCGGACCCGCAGGTGCTCGGCACACACGTGGAGCTGAACGGCACCCTCACGCGCATCGTCGGAGTCCTGGAGCCGGGGATGCACTATACCGGCAGCCGGAGGCAGGATTTCTACGTCAACTACGCCACCAACGACCACTATCAGAGCGCGACGATGGAGGACGACCGGACGCACCGGATGACCGACGTGTTCGCCCTCCTCGCGCCCGGCGCCACGCTGGAG
>Ga0210121_1000004_pt1 | contig 62031 bp, 53 predicted proteins | sample Joice_ThreeSqB_D_FD_184873 | JGI IMG/M metagenome (GOLD analysis project Ga0210121, IMG submission 184873) | Wetland microbial communities from San Francisco Bay, California, USA, that impact long-term carbon sequestration - Joice_ThreeSqB_D1... | ecosystem: Environmental > Aquatic > Marine >... | reverse complement strand
CAGCTATGGCTCGGGCCCGAGATGTTCAGATACCTTTGAACGGGCCCAAACGACAACGAATCGGGTAGCCGATATGCGGACAACGACGATCGCCTTCCTGCAATGTCCGTTCTGCGCGAATTCCATCGAGCCGAAGCCGGGGGCCCGGGAAGACGAGATCGGAATTCATTTCGGGATCACGGCCTGCGCCGGTTGCGGGTACGAGTTTCCGATCGTCGGCGGTGTCCTCATCATGGCCGAGCCCGGCCAGCTGATCGGTGTGGAGGCCGAAGCGCCGGCCTTCCGAAGCGGTCGGGGCGTCGGCCTCGGGACCCTGTGTCGCCTGATAAAGAAAGGCGACCTTGCGGAAGCCTTCAGCCGGCTGTTGAATCCGGCGACTCCCGACGCCGACCTGCTCGCACGCGTGGACTCGTCGAGGGTGGAAGGACGGCGAGCCGAGGCTTCGGACTTCGCGCGTCCCGATCCCCATCGGAGGCCGCGAATCCCACCGGATGTGCAGGCACGCCTGAATCAGCTGTCGGGCGAGCGGTTGCTGCGCCACGCGCGCCGACGCATCGGCCGGTATCTGCTGGAGAACCAGGATGACCTGACGGCGCTCGAGGCGCTGGACCTGTATATGGCCCGCTACTCCCGAGCGGAGACTGCCGTTCACTTCGCCTACAGCTTCGGTCAGCCGCGCCACCTGGCCGCGCTCTCCGTTGCCTCGCTGATCAGGGAACGCGGGGGCCCGATCCTGGACCTCGCGTGCGGTCCTGGTCACCTGACCCATTTCTTCTGCTCGGGAGATGCGGCAGTCGGGCCGGTCATCGGGATGGACCGCAATTTCTTCCGCCTCTGGGTCGCGCGGCACTTCGTGGCTCCCGCCGCGGACTTCGTGTGCCAGTGGGTGGACAGGCCTCTTCCCTTCCGTGCGGCGAGCTTCGACAGCGTCTTCTGCTCGGACGCGTTTCACCTTGTCCTCAACAAGGCCGGGTGTGTGAGCGAGTCGCGCCGCGTAATCGGGCCGGACGGTCTGATAGGCATTGTCCGGTTCGGCAACGCGGCGGTGGAGCCGCGTGAGGGTCACGAGCTTACGGTGGATGGCTACGAGCGCCTGTTCGGCGAGGTCCCGCACGTTCTGTTGGGTGAGGACGAGCTGGTCGGTGCCTACCTGGCGGGACATGGAGCCGATCTGAGTCCGACTGCAATGTCGGCGAGCCTCCACGGTCAGAAGTGGCTGTCGGCGGTTCTCTCCGACAATGAAGCTACGTTTCGAGAGCACGAGCCGTTCACGAGCTGGCCGCACGCCGAGGGCCGCCTGGCGATCAACCCGATCTACGTGCCGAATCCCCCGTCGGCGCCGGAAGGCGTCGAGCTGCGGTTCGAGTTCCCCTCCGAGTGGTACGGGTTCGAGAACGCCGGCTACCTGGACTACGCCCCGGAGTCGGTCCGAGTATCTCGTGAAGCGCTCGCCGATGTGCGGGCCGGCCGCCGCACGGAAGCCGTCCAGCAGCTCATCGATCGTTTCGTCGTCGTCGGCGTGCCGGATCGCTATCTGCGGGAACCCTTGCTTCAGGGCGACAGCCGGGGAGACGAGGATTGATGTCCGCCCTATCCCACATGAAGAGTGACGAGCCGCTGGTGGGCGTCGAGCTCCGCCCGCCCCGCACCGGCATGTCGCATCGCGACAGCATCGATGTGTGGATCGACATGTACCACGCGATGGAACGTCTCGCTCGACGTGACACGGTCATCTTCCTGACGGACAATGCCGTCGGCGAAGCGGAGGAAGAGAACCTGGGACATCTGTCCGCGAATCTCTCCGACCGGGTGGACCGGAGTAAGATCGTTCCGTTTCTCACAACGAAGCACAGCCTCGACTATTGCCACCTGTACGCGAGTCGAGCACTCGCATCCGGGTTCCCGGCGATCACCGTTCTCGGTGGCGATCGGGCGACCGGCCCCGAGCGGTGCGTCCCCCACTCGGCAAACCTGCGGCGATCGATTCGTCACCGCGTTCCGGCGCTGCAACTGGGAGGATGGGCGAATCCGCTTCGGGACCTGCCTGGCCAGGTCGATCTGCTTGCGGGCCCGGAGTATGAGGTGGACTTCTACCTGACCCAGATCGTGTCGCACCATCAGATCCGGGAAGTGGATCGTTTCGTGAAGGAGACCAGCCGAAGAGGCATCCAGGCTCCGGCAGTCTTCGGAGTGTTCTTCTACCGGAGCGCGCGACCCGAAACGTTGCGGTGGCTGTCCCGCTACTTTCCCGTGCCCGTCGAGCAAGTGATCGGAGATTTCGAGCGAGGTATGTCCCCGGTGGAGATCTGCGTTACCACCATCCGGGCACTGCGGGAAGTGGGCGCAACGAGAGTGTACGTGAGCAATCTGCATCCGCGGTGGGCCGACAGTCTGTATTCGGAGATCAGGGCCGCCATCGGCTGAAAGTCGGGAACTCCTATCCAGGATTGTCGGCGCGGACCGCCGCGAGGACCTCGAGGGTCGAGGCACGGCCCCTCAACGGCGTCGCCACCTGAACGCCTTGAACCGAGTCGCGGATCGCCTCGTACACCTCGAGGGCGATTGCCACGCCCTCGGCGCGGGCGGCCTCCGGGCTCCTGTCTTCCGCGGCTCGCATCCTTCCCAGGACTTCATCGGGGATCACCACGTCTGGAAGCTCGTTAGCCAGATACTCGGCGCTGCGCACCGAGACGAGGGGCCACAACCCGGCGATCACCGGGATGCGCAGCTGCTCGTGATCAAGGCGGTCGAGCAATCGCTGAAGCCCGCCCGCGTCGAACACGGGATGAGTGACTGCGAAATCGGCGCCGGCGTCGACCTTCCAGTAGAATCGGCGGAGTTCGGCCTCGATGTCGCGGGCGCTCTGGCTGAGGGCGACACCGACGGCGAATCGCGTGGGATCCCCGATGGAATTCCCCCCGGGATCCAGACCGCAGTTGAGCCGGTGTACCAGGTTCGTGAGACCGATACTGTCGATGTCGAACACCGCCGCGGAATCTGGATAGGCCCCCGATGCCGGTGGATCTCCCGTCACCGCGAGCACGTTCCGCAGCCCGGCCGCCGCGGCCCCAAGGAGATCGGCCTGCATGCCCAGCATGTTGCGGTCCCGGCAGGTGTAGTGGAACACGGTTTCGACACCGACTTCCCGCTCTATGAGGCCGGCTGCCGAAACCACTCCCATCCGGCTCTTCGCAAGCGGAGTGTCCAGGACATGAACGACGTCCACTCCGGCATCCCTCAACTCCCGGCACCGCGCGAGCATTTCGTCAGGCTTCCAGCCGCGTGGCGGAAGGACCTCCGTCGCGATAACGAACTGTCCTCCGCTGAGCTTCGCTCCGAGCCGGGAACGCTCGACCAGGGGCAGTGGTTCGTGGGCTTCCACGCGGGATGCCGCTGGAGATCTGGGGGCAGCCGTCCGCCGCGGAACCATGCTGACGACCTGGCTTCTGATCTCGCGGATGTGGGCCGGGGTAGTTCCGCAGCACCCTCCGATGATCCGCACACCCGCCTCGATCATTCTCCGAGCATAGCGGCCCATGTACTCAGGGCTCGAAAGGTACATGATGCGGCCGGCCACCGACCGCGGAAGGCCCGCATTGGGAAGGGCTGAGATCGGGCGGTCAGTCACGGCAGCCAATCGCTCGATCGTCTCGAGCATGGGGGCCGGTCCCACGGCACAGTTGAGACCGATCACGTCCACATCGAACGCCGCCATGCGCTCGGCGAACAACTCGACGGGTGTTCCATACGCCGAGCTGCCCTCCACACCGAAGCTCATCTGGGCCACGACCGGCAGGTTCGACAACGCCCGTGCGGCGTTGACCGCCGCCTGCAGCTCATCCACGTCGGCGAAGGTCTCCAGGATGAAACCGTCGACATCTCCCTCCAGCAGTCCCGTGATCTGCCGGGCGAAGTACGCCGTGGCTTCATCGCGCGACGTGGGACCCCACGGCTCGATCCGTGTGCCGAGCGGGCCCACGGATCCGAGAACGAAGGCCAGATCACCTGCGGCCTGGCGGGCCAGGCCAGCCGCCACGCGATTGATCTCCTCCGTTCGATCCTCCAGGCCGTGACTCGACAGCTTGACCGGATTGCTGCCGAAGGTGTTGGTCTCGAGGATCTCGGCTCCGGCACGCAGGTAGGCCTCGTGCACTCCGCGAACGAGCTCCGGCCGGCTGAGGTTCAACTCATCGTAGCAGACGTTGACGAAGAAGCCCCGCTGGTACAGCATGGTGCCCATGGCCCCGTCGATGATATGCACGTGACCATCCCGCAGGCGTTCCCTGAGGTCCTTCATCCGACATCCTCGCGATCGTACGCCAGGCTCGGTCCGAGCCAGCGCTCGGCCTCCTGGAGTGTGACTCCTCTCCGCGCGGCGTAGTCCTCCACCTGATCTCGATCGATACGACCGACGCCGAAGTATGTCGCGGCCGGGTGTGAGAAATACCAACCCGCCACCGAGGCTGCCGGCAGCATGGCGAAGCTCTCGGTAAGGATCACCCCGGTTCGCTCCTCAGCACCGAGAAGGTCGAACAGTGTGCGTTTCACGGAATGATCGGGGCATGCGGGATAACCGGGCGCAGGCCGGATCCCGCGGTACTCCTCCCGGATCAGTCCATCGTTGTCCAATGCCTCCGCCACGGCGTAGCCCCAGTAATGCCGGCGAACCTGCTCGTGGAGCCGTTCGGCGAATGCCTCTGCGAGCCGGTCGCTCAACGAGCGCGCCAGGATAGCCCGGTAGTCGTCGTGGTCCTGCTCGAAGGCAGCGCAGATTTCTGCCAGCCCGAGTCCCGCGGTTACGACGAACGCTCCCAACCAGTCCGGGCGTCCCGAGTCGCCGGGGGCCACGAAGTCTGCGAGCGCCATGTTGGATCTTCCGTCCGCCTTGCCGAACTGTTGCCTCAGCCCCGGCACGAGTGCCAGGCGCTCGCGGTGCTCCGCGTCGGCGAACACCTCGATGTCGTCACCCAGTGCCGCCGCCGGGAAGAGGCCCAGTACGCCTCGTGCACGGAGCGTTCCCGCGTCGATCATCGAGTTCAGCACCGCCATGCCGTCATCGAACAGGATCCGCGCCTGTTCGCCCACCCGGGGATCCTCGAAGATCCGAGGATACGTGCCGGCGATCTCCCAGGCCCTGAAGAACGGGGTCCAGTCGACGTAGGGGACCAGTTCGGCCAGAGATTGATCTTCGATGACGTGCACTCCGGGGTGCCGTGGCGTCGGCGGAATGTACTCTCCCCACGCCGACCTGAACGCGCGTCTTCGTGCCTGGTCCAGGGTCAGCAGTCGCCGTGCTTCGGTGCGCGAGGCATGCTGCTCGCGTACCCGTGCGTACTCACTCCTGGTCTCCGCGACGAAGTCATCCCGCTGCTCGGGGCTGAGGAGTCGGCGGAGCACCCCGACGCTGCGCGAGGCATCGAGCACGTGGACCGTGGGAGCAGAATAACAACCCTCTATCTTGACGGCCGTGTGCGTCCTCGATGTCGTGGCGCCGCCGATCAGAAGAGGTATGTGGAACTTCTCGCGTTCGAGCTCCGAAGCTACGTGCACCATTTCATCGAGGGAGGGCGTGATGAGACCACTGAGACCAATGGCATGTGCTTCCGTCTCGCTCGCCACACGGAGAATCTCGTCGCTGTGGACCATCACTCCCAGGTCCACTACCTCGTACCCGTTGCATTGCAGAACCACCGAGACGATGCTCTTGCCGATGTCGTGCACGTCGCCCTTCACGGTGGCAAGAACGATCCTGCCCTTGGTCAGTCCTCCCCTATCGGCAGATTCGGCTTCCAGATACGGAACCAGGTGAGCCACCGCCTTCTTCATCACCCGGGCGCTCTTGACCACCTGCGGGAGGAACATCCTCCCGTCGCCGAAGCGATCGCCGACGAGGTTCATCCCATCCATCAGCGGGCCCTCGATCACCTCCAGTGCCGTATCACGCGCCTGGCGCGCCTCTTCAACGTCCTCGTCGATCCAGTCGGTGAGTCCGTGCACGAGTGAGTGGATCAACCGCGCCTCGACCGGTTCCTCGCGCCATGCCAGATCTGCCTCCTGCCGGGCACCCGGACCGCTGAACCTCCCCGCCAGCTCCGTGAGTTGCTCCGTCGCGCGCGGATGCCGCGCGAAGATCACATCCTCGACGGCGGTTCTCAGCTCATCGTCCATTTCATCGTAGACGGGCAGCGCCCCCGCGTTGACGATCCCCATGTCCATGCCGGCCTGCACGGCGTGATAGAGGAACGCGGAGTGCATGGCCTGGCGCACGGGCTCACTTCCCCGGAAGGCAAACGACAGATTGCTGACGCCGCCGCTGACGAGAGCGTGGGGCAACGTCTCCTTGATGGTGCGGCAGGCTTCGAGATACGCGATTGCATAGTGGTCGTGCTCGGGTATCCCCGTGGCGACTGAGAAGATGTTCGGGTCGAAGATGATGTCCTCGGCGGGGAACCCTACCTCGCGGGTCAGGATGCGGTGCGCGCGGGTGCAGACCTCGATCTTCCTCTCATACGTGTCAGCCTGTCCGCCTTCGTCAAATGCCATGACGATCACGGCTGCACCATACCGGCGAATGAGCCGGGCTTTCTCCTTGAAGTCCTCTTCTCCGTCCTTCAGGCTGATGGAGTTGACGATGCCCTTTCCCTGCACGCACCGTAGACCGGCCTCGATCACCTCCCACCGGGAGGAGTCGATCACGATTGGCAGGCGCGCGATCTCAGGTTCCGTAGCTACCAGGCTCAAGAACGCCTTCATGGCCGCGACCGAGTCCAGCAGCCCCTCGTCCATGTTCACGTCGAGAAGCTGCGCGCCGCCATCCACCTGTTGCCGGGCCACCTCGAGCGCGGCCTCCATCTCGCCGTCCCGGACTAGTTTCCGGAAACGGGCCGATCCGGTGACATTCGTTCGCTCGCCGATGTTCACGAACAGGGAGTCGGGGCCCACGGTAACCGGCTCGAGTCCACTCAACCGGCAGCGGACGGGGTGCTCGGGAATCCTCCGGGGCTGGACATCGGACAGGACATCGACCAGGGCTTCGATGTGTTCCGGAGTCGTTCCACAGCACCCACCTGCCAGGTTCAGGAAGCCGCGCTCCCCGAACTCACGCATCACGCTGGCAAATTCGTCAGGGGTCTGGTCGTACGCTCCGAACTCGTTGGGCAGACCTGCGTTGGGATAGCAACTCACCGGCATCTCGGCTACCCGACTGATCTCCTCGATGTGGGGCCGCAGCTCTCTTGCCCCGAGCGCGCAATTCAAACCCACACTGAATAGTCCGGCGTGGCGCACGGAGTTGTAGAAAGCCTCCGGAGTCTGCCCGCTCAGGGTACGTCCGCTTGCGTCGGTGATCGTGCCGGAGACCATGAGCGGTGCTTTGAGCCCGGAGGCCTCGAAGCAGGTGAGGATCCCGAACAGGGCGGCGCGGGCATTGAGAGTGTCGAAGACGGTCTCCACCAGCAGAAGGTCCGCGCCCCCGTCGAGCAGTCCCCGCGCCTGTTCCTCGTAGGCCGACGCCAGCTCCCCGAACGTGATGTTGCGGAAACCTGGATCGGAAACATCGGGGGAGATCGAGGCCGTTCGATTCGTCGGGCCCAGTGAACCGACGACGAACCGGGGCCTGCCCGAATCTCTCCGTTCGAATTCGTCCGCGGCGGCACGCGCGATCGCCGCGGCCTCACGATTGATTTCGTAGACGGCGTCCTCACAACGATAGTCGGACTGGGAGATCCGATTCGCGTTGAACGTGTTTGTGCTGACGAGGTCCGCACCCGCTTCCAGGTAGGCCAGGTGAATGTCGCGCACGACGTCGGGACAGGTGAGGGTGAGGAGGTCGTTGTTTCCCTTGAGGGAGATGGAATGATCGTTGAATCGTCGTCCCCGATAATCATCCTCGCCGAGATGGCAGGACTGGATCATGGTCCCCATCCCGCCGTCGAGGATCAGTATCCGCTGCTGGACCGATTGGCGAAGCGCCTCCTGGCGCGTGAACCGATCCACCGCGTTACCCGATGCAGAAGATGTGTCGGATTGAACAGCCAGGGCTGATCATTCACGTTTCTCCTCGAAAGAGGCAGTCGTACCAGAAACCCCCGGAGAAACGAAGCCCTGACCCGGCCCGGCGACCGCGCCGAGGCGCGGCGGGCGATTCATCTCTCGACTCGCCGTCAGGCGTGTCGTAGGAGTTGGCACCTTGCGGACTTGCCACGGTTCGCAGGTTGCCCCGGCGTCAAAGGGCCTATCCCTCAGCCGGTCTCGATGACTTGAGACGACGGTAAGCTGGTGCACTTGAGGGGTCAAGTGGGCTCAACGGGTGCTGGCCGCTTCAGGGCTCGATGACCGCCTTGGTGATCCTGAGGGTTGCCACGTCCGCCAGCGCCTGTCCGGCATCCTCGAGGGCGTAGCGTCCGCCTATGATCCGCGACATGTCGAGCCGTTCGTGGTGCCGCGCGAGCACGGCCAAAGCCCGGTACACGTGGCCGAGGCTCGTGCCCCACTGCCCCCTGATCTCGGCGTGCTTCCGGTTGATGTCGGTGTGCGGGTTCACGGGGGTCTCTCCCGTATCCGTGTAGTGGCCGGCCACCACATAGGTCCCGCCGTCACGCAGCAGGTGCAGGCCCTCGGACACCGCCGCGGGGTTTCCGGAGGCTTCGATCCCCACGTCCACTCCGCGGCCGCGCGTGAGATCGCGGATCACGGCTTCCCGTTCCTCGACCGAGTCCCCGGTCACGGAGAGAACCGAATCGGCCCCGAACGCACGCGCGATGTCGAGCCGCGCCTGCGGATCGCCGATATTTATCACCAGGCTGGCGCCCCCGAGCACGGACATCGCGACCGCCGACAGTCCGACCGGTCCCGAGCCCTGCACGAGCACGGTGGAGCCCATCGGAAGACCGCTGCGATCCACGGCCGCGAAGCCCGTGAACAGGCCGCATCCGCCCCCGATGACATCGTCCGCGCCCAGGGGCTCGGGAAGCTTGAACACGTGCACGCCGGGCTTGAGGTAGATCCGTTCGGCCCACCCGCCGAGGGGGCCCTCGGTCGCCGAATAGGTGATCCCGTACACGCGCCGGCTGGGGCAACGGTTCGGCTGACCCGCGACGAGACAGAACCAGCACGTGTTGCACGTCTCGTGGACGTCGTAGAACGTCACCAAGTCACCGGGCTCGAGCGTACTGCCGGTGAAGTCGCTCACGGCGCCGCCGGTCTCCAGCACCCGCCCGACGCTCACGTGTCCCGGGACGATTGGATAGGGCACACCCGCCAGCCGTCCGTGACTCAGATGCACGTCGGTCCCGCAAACCTCGCTTGCCACGGTCTCCAGGAGGACCGCACCTTCCTCGACGGCCGGATCCTCGAGCGTCCACAGCTCGATCGGCTTGTTCGGGCCCACCATGACGGCTGCTCTGATCGGCATGTTCACAACATAAGGCCGGCGGGTACGGGCGACACGCTTCGGCTCCGGACGGCGCAGCGCGCGCCTGTGCGTGGAACAAACGAGGGCGCCGTACCTAGATGAATGTCTAGAGCCGTCGATCGAGCGTTCCGTTCGAAGGGGGCCGGATCGTATCGGCCCGACATCCGAACCCCCCGCGGATGCCGATGCCCGGACGGGCAGCGGTGTTCCGTGTGGATGTCGCCCTTTCCGAGGCTGTTCGTGAGCAACCTGAGATCGAGACTCCTGCCTCTGTACGAGGAGGCCCGGCGACGTCGAATGTTCCGGGTCGTCATCGTCTACGTCCTGGTGGGGCTCGCGACCCTCGAGGGTGCGGGCAACCTGGTAGCCGCGCTGAACCTCCCCGTGTGGATCGACACGCTCGTGGCCCTGCTCGTTCTCGCGGGGTTCCCGGTCGCCATCGTCGTAGGATGGTTCTTCGATTTCACCGCTGCCGGCTTCGTTCGAACCGACGCGGTTCGCGAGTCGGATCCGCCGCGACACGTGTCGTCTTCGGAGTCGCGTTCTCCGGTGAAGACGCTGACGACAGGCGCCGCCGGCCATCCCGCGGCGGATCGCAAGTCGATCGCCGTCCTTCCGTTCCTGGACATGAGCCCGGACCGCAGCCAGGAGTACCTCGGCGACGGCATCGCCGAGGAGATCATCAACGCCCTGACCCGCATAGAGGACCTCAGGGTGGTGGCCCGCACCTCGTCCTTCGCGTTCAAGGGAAGGAACGAGAACGCCCGGCAGATCGGCGCCCAGCTCGGAGTCGGCTCCCTCCTCGAGGGCAGCGTTCGAACGTTCGGAAACATGGCGCGAATCACGGCTCAGCTGATCGACTGCGAGAAGGGTTATCACCTGTGGTCCGAGCGGTACGAGCTGGAGTTGAAGGACGTCTTCGCGATCCAGGACGAAGTCGCTCGGGCGATCGTGGGTACCCTGAAGGCGAAGCTGGGCGAGGACGACGAGAGCCCGATCGTGAAGCCCGGCACGGGGGACATGGAGGCGTACAATCTCTACCTCCGGGGCCGCTATCACTGGAACCGGCGCACGGCCGAGGAGCTCGAGAAGGGGATCGAGCTCTTCAGGCAGGCGATCGCGATCGATGACCGGTACGCCCTGGCGTGGGCCGGCCTGGCCGACTCGTACAGCGTCCTGGGATGGTACCGGCACCTGTCTTCCATCGAGGCCTACACGAAGACGGTCTCCGCCGCGTCGTCGGCCGTGGCGGTGGACGACTCGCTGGCCGAGCCGTACACGTCGCTCGCGTATGCCCGGTTCATGTACGGGTGGGACTGGGCCGGAGCGGAAGCCGGCTTTCAGGCCGCGATCGAGCGCAACCCGAGTTACGCCGTAGCGCGCCACTGGTACGGGGAATTCCTGATGGCCATGGGCCGCTTCACGGAATCCGTGGAGCAACTCGAAACCGCCCACGCGCTGGATCCCCTGTCTCCGACGATCGGATTCGGGGTCGGCTGGGTGCAGTACTTCCTGGGCGACTACGAAGCGGCGATTCGCCGCTACGAGCAGACGCTGGAGCACGATCCGCAGTTCGCTCTCGCGCCGTGGTTTCTCGGGCCCGCGTTGGTCGAAGCGGGTGATTACGATCGCGCGATCGAGGTCTGCAAGGAGTGGATTCCCCGCGTGAGGCGGAAGAACGGACTGGCGGCGCTCCTCGCCTATGCGCAGGCGAGGGCGGGACGAAGGGATGAAGCGATCGCAGGACTTCGACGTCTCGAGGAGCTTCGGGTCGGAAAAGAAGTAGCTCCCGACCACCTGGCCCTCGTCCACATCGGCCTCGGGGACCTGGACAGTGCGTTCGAGAGCCTGGACGTGGCGCTCCGCCAGCGTTCATGGTATCTGGTCTTCCTCCGCGTGGACCCCGCCTTCGAGCCCCTGCGTGGAGACCCGCGCTTCGATCACCTGGTGCACGAGGTCGGGCTCGACGATCTTCCTGCTCTGCGGACTGCCTGACGCCCGCCGGCTTGCGCCACGATCCGAGTTCACGGATCGTCTCTTCCTGAGCGGACGATCCCACGAATTCCCGGTACCGAATGTCGAACGAGGGCGTCATCCAGTTCGAGGCACGTCACGACCAGCGCGAGCTGGACGTACGCAGGTGCGGCGGGCCGGCGTGCGAGCTCATTGCATGGCGCGAGATCATGGCTCTTACGGGCCTCGTCGGGCAGGAGGCCGGGCGCTACGAGGGCGCCGGTTACGGCAACGTCAGCTGCCGCCTGGGTCCGCGAAATGCGGCTATCGGGCGAAGGGCCTTCCTCATCACGGGCTCGCAGACCTCGGGCAAGCGCTGCCTCGTCCTGGCCGACTTCGCCGTGGTCGACGGCTACGATTACGACCGGAACGTAGTCCGGAGCCACGGGCGCACGCTGCCTTCCTCGGAGTCCATGACACACGCCGCCGCGTACGATGCCAGTCCGCTCGTGCGCTGCGTGCTCCACGCGCACAGCCCGGTCCTCTGGAGGCGCAGAAAGTTGCTCCGTCTGCCGGAGACCGACCCCGCGATTCCGTACGGTACTCCGGCGATGGCCCGGGAAGTGAGCCGGCTGTATCGCGAGTCGGTTCTCCCGGAACGGCGGATTATGGCCATGGGCGGACACGAGGACGGTATCCTCGTACTCGGCCGGGACCCGACGGACGCGGGCGGCGTGCTCCTGCGCTGGCTCGCCCGTGCCTACGGCGAGCAGTGCGGTGAAGGTGCCGCCGGCCTGTGCGCCGGCCCCTGACGTGCGGGTCTCGCTTCTGTTCCGTCGTGCTTCGGGGATTGTCCTGGCAGCCATCGCGATCGGACTGTCACCGGCGTCCGCCCTCGCGCAGTCTTCGACGGAGCTCGACCTCGGGGATGAAGTTCATTATCCGTGGACGTTCACGGGAGCGCCCGGCGGCTTTGGATCGTCCTCGGTCGAGAATCAGACCAGCCGGGTATTGACCGTTCCCGTCTCGATCTGGCTCCGGAGGCTCACCGATGGCCGAAAGCTGGGGCTCCGGCTGCGGCTCACGGGCGTGCTCGGATTTCAGGACTTCCAGGGGATCGAAGACTTCGAGATCAAGAGCATTCGCCTCGGCGGGCTTTTCCCGGGCATCGAGTTCCTGATACCGCTCAATGACCGTTCACTGCTCCGGCCGTTCATCGACCTGGGCGTCGGTCTGACCAATTCCGACGCCGCCGACATCCTCGTCAGCAACACGGGGCTGCGGAGCGAGTTCATCTTTCCCTGGAGACGATGGGAGCTCGGGCTGGAGCCGAGAGTCCAGGGTTCGACCACGCGCGCCAGCGTCGACCTCGTGGACGGGAACTTCGTCCTGCTCGCGATGAAGATGGATGCGCGTTATCCGCTGGGATTCACGATCGGCGGCAGCACGCCGGACGTCGGCGCCTACTTCGAGCCGGGCTGGTTCGCGAACCCGCTGGAGTTCAGAACGGAAGCTGGCGACAGGGACTCGATCGACCAGCAGCACGAAGTCGGCCTGACCGTCGGGTTTCGCGACCTGGCTCCCAGGATCTGGTTCTTTCGCGTGCCTCGTCTCAGTGTTGGGTACCAGTTCGGCGACGGCCTGTCGGGACTGCGCATCCGCATCGGCGGCGACCGGGTGTTTCGACTGCCTCTACCCTCGAGCTGAGAGGGGATTCATGACGGGGAGGATCCTCTTCGTGGTGGATGGCCTGGCGGGCGGGGGCGCCGAGCGGACGATCCTCACTCTTGCCCGTGAGATGGTCGGTCGCGGACTGGACGTGGACATCGCGTCATTGCGGGCCGAGCAGGCGTATCCGATCCCGGACGGCGTCTCGTTCATACCCTGTTACGACACCGGGCCTCGTCGCCTGCGGAAGATCGGTGAGATCCGGCGGCGGGCGCGCCAGCTGGATGCGGCGCTTTCCGGTCGCCCGCGTTGGGACCTCGTGGTTTCGACCCTGCTCACGAGCGACCGGATCGTCGCGGCCAGCCGCCTGGCGGATACGGCATGGTACAGGGTGCCCAACACGCTGTCGGTCGATCACCTGGGGGTCAGCGGAACACTGAAGCGGGCCCGCCGTCGCGCCAGGTTGGATCGGACCTACTCCGATCGCAAAGTGATCGCCGTGTCCGCAGGCGTGGGCCGGGATCTCATCGAGACCGTCGGAGCGCGCCCGGCGCGGCTGGAGGTCATCCACAACCCGTTCGACACCACGGAGATCCGGCGATTGTCCGAGGAGCCGTGTTCCCTGGAGGGAGAGGATTACCTGGTCAGCGTCGGTCGTCTGCACCGCCAGAAGCGCCATGACAGGTTGCTCGGCGCGTTCGCGCTCAGCCGCTACGAAGGTCGCCTGGTGATCGTGGGCGCCGGCTCGAGTGAGCAGGTGCGGCGCCTCGCCGAGCGGGCGGATGCACTGGGGGTCTCACAGCGGGTCGACCTGGTCGGCTTCAAGGAGAACCCCTATCCGTTGATGCGTCATGCCCGGGCGCTGGTCTCGAGCTCGGACTTCGAAGGCTTCCCGCGAGTCCTGGTCGAATCCCTGATCTGCGGAACTCCCGTCGCGAGCACGAACTGTCCGTCCGGTCCTGAAGAGATCCTGACCGGCGATCTGTCCGTGGGGCTGGCAGATCTGGCCGAGCGATCGCTGGCCGATGCGATCGATCGGGTCGTCGACGGCCCGCCCGTGATCGGACCGGAACACGTGCACCCGTTTCTCGTGCGGCGAATCACCGACCAGTACCTCGGCCTGGCGGAGCGTGGCGCCACGGACTGACCGCTCACGGCTGACGAAGGAGGAACTGCCGTGGCCGGACGGGGTGTTGAGAGAATCAAGTGTCGCGTCGCCAGCTTTCGGAAGAGTCCGCGCATGCGGTACCTTGCCTGAATTCCACCAGTGCCCACCATAAGGAGGACAAGGCCGTGAGAACTCACCTGCTTACCGGGCTCGGAGCCGCGCTGCTCGTTGGCGCATGCAGCGGCATCTCGACCTCGACCGATTACGATCCGTCGGCGAATTTCTCGCAATACGCGACGTACTCGTGGCTCCAGAACGAGAAAACGGGCGTGGACGCGATCACGAACACCCGGATCATGAGCTCCGTCGACAAGGGGCTGGCGGCCAGGGGCCTCAAGAAGGTGGACGGGAAGGCGGACCTCACCGTGGGCTACCAGGTCACGACCGCGCAGAAGAAGTCGTACAACACGGTCAACGCAGGATGGGGCGGGGGATACGGATGGGGTGGCTGGGGGATGGGAATGGGGACCAGCACCACGTATGAGAACACGTGGGAGGAGGGATCCCTGATCCTCGGCCTGTTCGACGCCGGGACGAAGAACCTGGTGTGGACCGGCACCGCCACGGCCGCTCTCGACGCAAGCCGCTCGCCCGAAGAGCGGCAGCAGCTGGTCGATGACGCGGTGACCAAAATGCTGAAGGACTTTCCGCCGGGAAGCTGACGGCGCTCGCAGGTGAGTTGATCTGGAGGGCCCCCCGGGAGATCGTCCCGGAGGGCCCTCGCAAGTCCGGCATCAGGTGAGATCGTCCGCGATATCGGCGAGGGCCCATTCGACGAGCACGTCCACGTCGGCCCCGTCCGCCTCCAGCGCCCCCCGGGCCCGATCCGCCAGCAATCCGAGGATCTGCGACAGGACTTGCGCTGCCTCGGCCGTCTCGACGCTCGTGGTCGCGTCCAGATGCACGTGACGCCAGTTCTCGGCCACAACGAGCACCTCGGCGAGGGCGACGCGCAGGGCCTGCCGCGCCGCGCCGTCCGGGCTCATTCCCCCCGTTCCCGCATATCCATCCATACCCGACAATACGAGACCCCGGCCGCGGGGGTTGCGACCGGGGCCTCGAAATCGTGCGGTTGTGGAGGTATCGCCGTCAGCTGCCGCTCGCGGCCTCGCGCATGAGCGCGCGGGCGATCACCAGTCGCTGGATCTGGTTCGTGCCCTCGTAGATCTGCGTGATCTTGGCGTCGCGCATGTACTTCTCGATCGGGTAGTCCTTGCAGTAGCCGTACCCGCCGAACAGCTGGACGCAATCCGTGGTCACCTTCATGGCGACGTCGGTCGCCAGCAGCTTACACATGGCGGACATGCGAGTGATGTTCTTCACCCCGGCATCGATCGTTCGGGCGGCGGCGTGCACGAGCTGACGTGCTCCCTCGATCTGAGTCGCCATGTCGGCCAGCATCCACTGTACCCCCTGGAACGAGCTGATCGACTGCCCGAACTGCTTCCGCTCGTGTGTGTACTCGAGGGCCAGGTCGAGCGCTCCCTGCGCCAGGCCCACGGCCTGTGCGGCAACGCCGGGACGGGCACGATCGAGGGTGATCATCGCGTGCTTGAATCCGCGGCCTTCCTGCCCGCCCAGCAGGTTATCGGCCGGAATGCGGCAGTCCTCCAGGTGGATCTCCACCACCGGCACGCAGCGGATCCCCATCTTGTCTTCGTGCTTGCCCACGCGGTAACCCGGCGTTCCCTCCTCGACCACGAACGCGGACACGCCGCGGGCGCCCCGCCCGGGCTCGGTAACCGCGAAGATCGTGTTGTATGCCGCGACCGCCCCTCCCGTGTTCCACTTCTTCTCGCCGTTCAGGACGTACTGGTCGCCTTCCTTCTCGGCCCGCGTCGTCATGGAGCCTGCGTCTGAGCCGGCGTCCTTCTCCGAGAGGCCGAACGCGATCAGCTTCTCTCCCGCGGCGATTCCGGGAAGCCACCGCTCCTTCTGCTCGTCGGTGCCGCCGACGAGGATCGGGAACGAGCCCAAAGCGTTGACCGCGAACCCCACTCCCATGCCGCCGCACGCGCGGGAGAACTCCTCGACCACCATGCACAGATCGAGCACGCCGCCGCCGAGACCGCCGTATTCCTCCGGGATCCATACGCCCGAGAGTCCGGCGTCACGAATCGCGTGCTGCACCTCCCACGGGTAGGTCTGTTCCACATCGTACTTGGCGGCGACCGGACGCATGACCGTCTCAGCGAGTTCCCGAGCCCGGTTCCTGAGCTCGACCTGCTTCGAAGTGTAGAGTTCCTCGATCATGATCTCACTCTTGATTCTGTGGAAGTCCGGAGCCGCGGCCCGCGACTCCCTGGCCCCGGCTCCGTCGCGTCGAGGCCTGGAAGGCGGCCGCCGGGAATGTGGTATGATAATGTCATGCGCCGGCTGGCGCATTCCGCTTCTGCCGCCGGTCCGTCAGCGCCGTCGCCGGCCCCGGGTCAGGGCCGAGCGCTTCGGAGCATCGTCCTCGGCTTCCTGTGCCGCGGCTGCCACGATATGCGCGTCGGGCGGCGCCGAGCTCGGCTCGAATCCGCCGACGAACTCCCGCGGAATCGCCTCGCCCGTCAGGGTCTCGATCTGCCTGAGCGCCTGCCAGTCGTTGGGCGCAACCAGCGTGTACGCCTCTCCCGTCGCGTCTCCCCGGGCCGTCCTGCCGACTCGATGCACGTAGTCGCGCGGGTCCTCCGGCGCGTCGAAGTTGATCACGTGCTCGATGCCGCGGATGTCCAGCCCGCGCGCGGCGACGTTCGTCGCTACGAGGATCCGCTTCTCACGCTCCCGAAATGCCTTGAGATTCCGGTCCCGTTCCCTCTGGGGCATCGCGCCGTGCATGCCTGCGACCGGCAGTCCCTTCTTCTCGAGGAAGCCGGTAAGGTAGCCGGCCGTATCCCTCGTCCGGGTGAACACGAGGACCTGCCCGGTCGTCCACTGCCCCAGGATGTGGAACAGGAGCTCGTGCTTTTTGGGCCAGTCCACCGGATAGACCACCTGCCGGATGCCATCGGCCGCCGACTCGAGGCCGACGTTGATTCGCTCGGGATCGCGCATCAGATCGGTCGCGAGGCCCATGATCCCCGGCGGCATCGTGGCGGAGAAGAGCAGCGTCTGACGTTCCTTCGGCGTGGCGGCGACGATCTCCTTCACGTCGTCGATGAATCCCATGTCCAGCATCCGATCGGCCTCGTCGATCACGAGGACCTCCACGTGCGACAGCTTCACGATCCCGCGACTGACGTAGTCGAGCAACCGGCCCGGCGTCGCGATCAGGACGTCGCACCCGAACTTGAGCTCGGCGATCTCGGGACCCATGCGGGTGCCGCCGTGCACCACCACCGCCTCGATGCTCGACGTGGCGCCGTAACGCCGAACGGCCTCTCCGATCTGCTGAGCCAACTCGCGGGTCGGCGTGATTACGAGGCCCCGGGGCTGGTCGGCCTGCCTCCCGTCCGCCAGCCTCTGGATCATCGGCAGGGTGAACGCGGCGGTCTTTCCCGTGCCCGTGTGTGCGGTGCCAAGGACGTCCGATCCTGCCAGAGCCGCGGGGATACCGAGCCGCTGAATCTCGGTGGGCTGGTTGTAACCCACGTTCACCAGCGCCTCGACGAGCAGAGGGGACAGACCGAGCGCGGCAAATGGTGCGCCCGGATCAAGTGAGGGTACCGCTTCCGGGGTCGTCTTCGCGTCTTCGTGTTCCGTACTGATTGGATTAGCCTCGCGTGGAATGGCCGACACCGCATGTGCGGCGCCGCCCCGGAAGAGACACTGCAGGATCGCCGGTGGCAAGTTCCCGGGCGCCTGGAAACACGCGACGGATTCTCGCACAGGAAGCTCGGGTGGACACACGCGCCCGCAGGTGATCCATTCAACGCCGTGGTCCACGTCCCTCGAACCCGTGCCCCGCGCCGATGAAGGAAACGACATGGCTCTGATCGAGATGCGGAATGTTGAGAAGGCCTTCGAATACAGGGGCGGTCAGACCTTTGCCCTTCGTCAGATCACCTTCGACATCGAGGCCGGTGAATTCGTCACCATCATGGGACCTTCGGGTGCCGGCAAGAGCACGCTGCTGAACATCCTCGGCATGTTCGACGGCGTGTTCGGGGGTCAGTTCTTCTTCCAGGGTCAGGCCGTCCACGACATGAAACCCAAGCATCGCCAGGCGCTGGGCCGCGAGAACATTGGATTCGTGTTCCAGCAGTTTCACCTCCTGGACGATCTCACCGTTGCTGAGAATCTCGACATTCCTCTCTCGTACCGGAACGTGCCGCGTGGCGAAAGACAGGCGCAGGTTGCCGACATGCTGGATCGCTTTCAGATCGTCGCGAAGAAGGACCTCTACCCGAGCCAGCTTTCGGGCGGCCAGCAACAGCAGGTGGCGGTCGCACGGGCGCTGATCGCCGAGCCGATCGTCATCTTCGCCGACGAGCCGACCGGCAGCCTGCATTCGTCGCAGGCGCAGGAGATCATGGATCTCATGTCGGAAGTCAACCGGGCCGGCACGACGATCGTGCAGGTGACGCACGACGAGAAGGTGGCTGCCTGCGGTCGGCGTGTCATCGAGCTGCGGGACGGAATGCTGGTGGAGGACCGCAGGAGCTGAGGCGACCGCTCCGCCTACAGAAGTCCCGCCATGAGGCCGAGTCCCACGGCGAGAAGCAGCACGCCGATCAGCACGCGCAGCGAGGCGAACGTCGTCTTGTGAAGGAAGCGCCACCCGACCAGAACGCCGGCGGCCGCGGCGGCGGTCGCGATTCCCACCGCCGTCCATTGGAACCGCCCCGACACTATGGCCATGTGACCCGAGTAGAGTGCCGCCCCGTATACGATGAGCCGGGCCAGGTCGACCATGACCGCCAGCACGGCCTGCGTGCCCACGTACGCTTCAGGCTCGAAATCCAGCTGGCTGAGAAAGGCGGCTCGAAACGCCCCCTGGTGCCCGGACAGGCCACCGAAGAACCCGGAGAGCGCGCCTCCGAGGGGGAGCCAGCGCTCGCCCATCCGGAACGCTTTTCGCCCGGGTGTGAGGTCGATGAGCGCGAACCCGGCGATCAAGATGCCCATCACGAGCTTGAGCGGGGTGATCTCCGCGACCCGGCGGCCGGCCTGCCACGTGGCGAGCGGTGTTCCCTCCGAGAGGACGGCGAGCGCGAGGGCTCCCGCGAAAGCCGCGATGACCGCGGGGATTCCGAAGCTCAGGACGACCCGCGGCACGGCCCGCCGGTAGAAGATCCCTCCCTTGAGCAGGTTGTGCACCAGGTGCACGACCGCCGTAGCCGAGATCGCGACCTCGACCGGGAAGAAGAAGACGAACGTGCCTACGAGCAGCGAACCGAGTCCGAAACCGGAGAACAGGGTCAGCAGCGATGCCGCGAATGTAACGAGGCCGATCACCAGGTAGCTCAGGTTGTCCACCTCTGACTTTCGATTTGCGGCGCCCGAGTCGTGAACACGTTAAAATACAAGCAGGATGTTGCTTCATGCCGCCGCGCGTGTCCACGGCGGCCAAGCGCTGGATCGCACTGGAGGCCCACAATGCCGTACCGTTTGTTTCTCGCAGCCGTCTGGGTGGCGTGTTCGACAGGCACTGTCGCCGCCCAGCAACCGTTTTCGTCACGTCCGCCGAGCGCGAAGGGCGATTCCGCGACGCAGGGCCGGACCGCGGCGGAACAGGAAAGTCCTGCCGATGGGGAAAGGGCCCTGCATTACCGGCTCACGCTGGACGAGTACCTGGTGCTCGTCCCCATCCGGGCTGAGGACGACATTCGGTCCGACATCGACGACAGCCGGCGTCAAGAGGATAGAGCCCGGGAGGAGAAGCGCAGCTCGGAGCAGCTGGAGCGGCTGGCGCGGGATCAGCTCGCAGCGCAGAAGAGCGAGATCGATGCGATCAAGGCGCGCCTCAAGGTCGCCAAGAACGATGACCGGAAGGCGGATGTCACGGTGCTCGAGGCCGACCGAAAACTGGCGGAGGGCGCCGAGGATCTCCTGGAGAAGCGCCGCGACTTGCGCCGCGTGGAGGTGAGAGGGTGGGACATGGTCGCGAAACTGGCGGTCGCCACGCGACAGGCGGCCGAGTTGGAGCTGGAGCTCGCTTCGGCACGTGAGCAACTGAAGAGTGAAGGCCCGCGCGGGAGCGCGGAGGTGGCGCGGAGGCTCGAGCGCCGGGTAAACGAGCTGGAGAAACGGACGCTGGAAGCTCAGAAGGATCGGGCGGAATTGCGGGCGAAAGTCGCGCAGACGGAGAAGGACGTGGTGGACAGCCGCCTGGATCTGCTGAAGACCCGTGCCAAGATCAACGCGGGGGGATGACGGGGTTCCCGTCCCGGGGGATCAGGTTCCCCTCGCGACCAGGTAGCGCAACCGCGCCACCAGCATGCTGATCGCCACCTCGTTCTTGCCCCCCTCGGGCACGATGATGTGGGCGTGCCGACGACTCGGCGCCACGAACTCGAGGTGCATCGGCCGAACCGTCTGCTGATACTGCCGGATCACCGACTCAACCGTGCGCCCCCGCTTCTTCGTGTCGCGCCCGAGGCGCCGGATGAAGCGGATGTCCGAGTCCGTGTCCACGAACACGCGGATGTCCATCAGCTCCCGGAGCTCCGGCTCCGCGAGCACCAGGATGCCGTCGACGATGATCAGCGGCCTCGGCTCGACCCGCCTCGTCTCCGCCATTCGACGGTGCACGGTGAAGTCGTACTGCGGCACCTCCACGGCGTGGCCGGCCAGGAGCATGCGCAGGTGCTCCGCCATCAGGGGGGTTTCCAGGCTGTCGGGATGGTCGTAGTTGATCGCCGCGCGCTGCTCGAGCGTCAGCTCGGGGCTGTCCCGATAGTAGGAATCGTGGTGCAGGAGGCTGGCCGACGTTGGCTCCAGGCCCTCCAGGAGTCGCTTGACCACGGTGGTCTTCCCGGAGCCGCTTCCTCCCGCTACCCCCACCACGAGCGGGCGACGCGGCCGTCCGCCGTCCGGTTGCCCGGCCGATCCGTCCTCGCCGGAGAGCGATTGCGGCTGTTCGGTCATCGGACTCAACGATCGTGCGGAGGGTCGGCCCGGTACGACGGGGGCAGCAGCCTCACACGCAGGCTCGTCCCGTCCTCCAGCTTCAGGCGTCTCGTGAGGTCGCTCGGTGCGACGAGCGCCCACCGCTCCCGGGGCTCGACTCGCTTCTGCGCCGCCTCCTCTGCCGTGATGCCCACAACCGCGAACGCGAGGGCCTTCTCTTCCACCACTGCCGGGCACACGGCGATGAACTCCAGTGGATCCCCCGCGCCCGCCACCTTCTTGCCGACGTGTCCGGGCAGGCTGAAGATCAACGGATCGGGCGGTGCGATGGGTGTCTCGGCCGTGCCGAGGATGGTCGGTCTCAGAAGTCCCACTCTCCAGTAGGTCCAGAAATCAGGCCCGAAGAGGGTGGAGATCCACCACGCCGCCCGGTTGGAGCCCGAGACCTCGACGCTCATTCTCGCCGCGACCGAACCCCGGATCTCGCCGAGCGTCCCGATTCCGAGTGCGTCCCTCTCCCAGCCGTACATGCGGACTCCTCCCGTGTCGACGGATGATGCACTCAACCTATAATATCATCATCGTTGAGGTTACTGACGGCCCTTTCCCGGAGAAAGCTACAGTGAAGGATTCGTTCCTGGTGGACTTGTTTCCCTTCCTCGATCTGAAGCTGTTCACTCTGGGAAGTACCGAGGTGACGGTGGCCACCCTGGCGACCGCGGTGGCCATCGTGCTCGCGACGTTCGGAGTCACGTGGATCCTGGGCCGCTGGCTGGCGCGGGTGGCCGCCAGCCGTGACGTGCAGAGGGCCGGCTCGATCGCCGTGACCGAGAGACTGGTGCACTACGCCATTCTGATCGGCGGCTTCGGCCTGGCACTCAATACGGTCGGCGTCGATCTGACGGCCCTGTTCGCCGCCGGCGCCCTGTTCGCGATCGCGATCGGGTTCGCGATGCAGAACATCGCCCAGAACTTCGTGTCCGGCGTCATTCTCCTGTTCGAGCGCAGCATCAAGCCGGGTGACATCGTCGAGGTCGAAGGCCGCCTCATGACGATAAAGGAGCTGGGTATCCGCTCCACCCTGGCCCGGGCGCTCAACGAACAGGATCTGATCATCCCGAACTCGGCCCTCGTTCAGTCGACGGTGACGAACTATACGCTGAGAGATACCCTCTACCGGATCGACGCCGAAGTGGGCGTGGTGTACTCCTCCGACATGGCGGCGGTGCGCAAGTCGCTCCTGGAGGCGGCGGAGTCCGTGCCGTGGCGAGCGGTGGAACGGGATCCGGTGGTCCTGATGCGGGAGTTCGGAACGTCGAGCGTCAACTTCATGGTCTCCGCGTGGACGAACGATCCGTGGAGCATCCGCCAGCATCGCTCGGAGCTCAACCAGGCGATCTGGGACGCCCTCAAGCGGGACGGGATCACGATCGCGTTTCCGCAGCTCGACATCCACTTCGATCGGCCCGTGGAGAAGGCCCTCGAGGCGATCCCCAACACGCGAGGATGAGACGGTGAACGTGAATCACTCCGACCGGTACAGGAAACCGCACCGTCGCTCGCGCCTTCGGTTCCACCGGCGAAAGGCGCCGCCGGGTGCGTCGCCCGGCACCCTCGTCGCGGATCCTGATGCGTCGCCACCGGAGATCCACGCCATCGCCTATGGACCCGAGAGAGTGGAAGAGCGCGAGATATCGGTCCCGGAGGAAGTCCGTGGGCTCGTCGGGACCGAACCGGTCCTGTGGGTCAACGTCAACGGGCTCGGTGATCCGGAGGTGCTCGAGCGCGTCGGCGGGGTGTTCGATGCGCACGGCCTGCTCCTCGAGGATGCCGTCAACATGGGACAGCGGGCTAAGGCGGAGCGTTTCGACGAGCAGCTGTTCATCGTGTTGCGCATGCCGATTGCGGGGCGGGGGGGGACCGAGCAGGTGAGCATGCTCCTCGGAAAGGGCTTCCTGCTGACGATGCAGGAGCTGCCCGGCGACCTCTTCGAGCCAGTGCGGGAACGGGTCCGGCAGGCGACCGGTCGCCTGCGATCCAGGGGGGCGGACTACCTCGCTTATGCGCTCATCGACGCGGTAGTGGACGGCTACTTCCCGGTGCTCGAGGAAGCCGGCGACGAGCTCGACGCGCTGGAGGACGAAGTGTTCGACGGGCCGGACCAGGACACGCTCGCTCGCCTGCACGGGCTGAAGAGGGAGCTCGTGAACCTCCGAAAGGCGATCTGGCCGCACCGGGAGATGCTGGCCGTCCTGATGCGGGAGGGTGAGGAGCTGATCGAGGAAGACACTCGGAACTACCTGCGCGACGCCTACGACCACGTGGTGCGGATCATCGATCTCGCGGAAGCGCTCCGCGAGGTGGCGAGCGATCTCCTGAACACCTACCTGACGATGGTCAGCAACCGGATGAACGAGGTGATGAAGGTGCTGACGGTGGTGGCCACCATCTTCATCCCGCTTGGATTCGTCGCGGGCGTGTACGGGATGAACTTCAACACCTCGGTTTCCCGGTGGAACATGCCCGAGCTCTCGTGGGCCTTCGGCTACCCGGCCGTGCTCCTCTTCATGCTGGCCGCGGCCGTCGGCATGCTGCTCTTCATGCGGCATCGCCGCTGGCTGTGAAACCGAAGACACTTCTCGTTCTGCGGGGCGCCGCAGGCATCACCGCGGTCGCCACCGGATGGCTCGCGTTCGATGTCTTCCGGTTCAGCACCGTGCGGGAGGCTGGCGCGGGCGGGATCGAGTTCCTGGCGTTCTGGGGTCTTCCGATCGCCGCAGTCTCGCTGTTTCTCGGCTGGTTCGCGGTCCGCGGCGCGCACCGCGGAGCCCGGAAGGGTGCCACAGCGGGCTGTTTCGGGGGACTGCTCGGGAGCGTGTCGGGCCTGGTGCTGCTGTCCGTCGTGTCGATCTCACGGCAATGGGATGTCGTGCTCAGCGGGTCCACCGCCTTCCTCTACCTCCCGCTGGCCGGGACGCTCGGGATGCTCTGCGGCATTGTGGTGCGCGTGGTGCGAAGACGGCGTCGCCGCGCGATGGATCACTCCACGATCTGAACCGCCTTCACCAGTGGTCCGGTCGTCGGACCGCCGCCGCCCACGAGGCCCTGGAGAGTGGCGACACGCGCGTAGGTGCTCTGCTGCCCTGGCGGGCCCTGAGGCCCCGGAACGATGAACACGCCCATGAAGTCGGCGATCTGGAAGTTCGAATCCGATCCCTGCTTCGAATAGGTCTCCGGGTTGAACATTGGTACGGCCCGCAGACGGGGTGACACCGGGAACGCGGAGCCCTTCACGCATTTGCAGCCGTCGTCCCAGTAGGCGCTCGGGTCACGCGCGATCAGGTCGTCGAACGCCTTCTGGATGCTCTGCACGTTGCCGTTCTTGTCCGTCACCCAATCGCCCACACCCCAGGCCGCCTCCGGCTGCGGGCAGCTCAGGACCTGACTGCGCAGCGTGCTCGCACCGCCTCCGCCCGTCGGGTACCACAGGTACCACCAGCCGGGTTCGAAGCGATTGCTGTCGGGAAAGCCGTCGTCGCCGCCGTCGTTGCCGTGAGTCGCCCCCTGTGCCGGCTTCAGCGTAATCAGTCGGCCCAGGTCCGCTGTCGTGTACCCCGTCGCCCCGTCTCCGAAGGTGTCTCCTTCGTCCGGGTCCCAGGTATCGTTTTCGTCGGCCCGCGTTCCGTCGGCTTCGAGCCACAGGTCCGCGACCGCCACGGGGAGCAGGCAGTCGACGGCGCCGGCGGGCCTCGCCACCGCTGCCGCCATGGCACTGATGTTCACCTCGTTCACCCCGAACAGGTGCGCGAAAAAGGTACCGATCGGACTCCCCCGGTCGATCGTGCGGTGCACCGTCACCCGCACCTTGGACTCATCGAGCATCACCTCGACGTCCTGGGGCAGCACGACGGCGGCCTCGCCGCGGATCCGGTTCCGCGCCGCGAACGCGATCGCCTCCGAACGGGCAGCCGATTCGCTGTACGGGTCGAGGATGAGGGCCGACGCTCCCGCGTGGGCGGCCGTGTCCGCCGCGCGCTGCGCCTCAGTCCGAGCCGTGGTGAGCAGACCGACATCCACGGCCAGCGCGGCTGCCATCAGCAGGGTCGCGAGAAGGACCGCGATGAGCACGAGAGCGGCGCCGCGCTCGTCCAGCCGACGTCGGGTCCGCGATGATCTCATGTGAGCCTCCCCGTGGGGACAACGGTTACGGACCGTCACCCGGACCGCAGGCAGTCCGTTGAGCGGGTGGCAGAGCGGGTCTCCGACCGGGCCGAGGCAGGGGCGCTCCGTATCTGCAATTCCACTATAGTCAAACCGCTTTCACGGGTGGAAGTTCCACCGAGAGCCGATGCGGGTATATTAGCGCTCCGGATCACCCGGCCGTCACCTCGGGGGGATGGAATGAGTAAGCTCATCCGACGTATCGCCATAAACACGGGCGGCGGCGACGCACCCGGCCTAAATGCGGTGGTACGCGCCGTCGTGCTCTCCGCCCTGCACCGGGGATGGGAGTGTGTGGGCATCCGTGACGGGTACAACGGATTGCTGGTTCCCGACGTGTATCCGGACGGCGGGATCATGGAACTCACCCGGGAGTCCGTTCGCGGGATCACCCACCTCGGCGGCACGGTCCTCGGCACGACCAACCGGGGGAGCCCGCTCGCCTATCCTACCCTCGGCGCCGATGGGCAGTGGCGCGAGGAGGACAGGTCGGGCGAGCTGGTGTCGAAGCTGAAGGAGCTCGATGTGGACGCGCTCATCGCCATCGGAGGCGACGGCTCCCTGGCCATCGCGAATGCCCTCTTCCAGCAGGGGGTGCGGGTGGTCGGGGTACCGAAGACGATCGACAACGACCTGGCCGAGACGGTCGTCACGTTCGGGTTCGACACGGCCGTCAGCTTCGCCGCCGAGTGCGTGGACCGCCTGCACTCGACCGCGGAGGCACACGATCGGGTGATGGTGGTCGAAGTCATGGGGCGGTACGCCGGGTGGATCGGACTGCACGCCGGAGTCGCCGGAACGGCGGACGCGATCCTGATTCCCGAGATTCCCTACGACATCGGCAAGGTGGCGGAGAAAATCAGGCAGCGCGCCGCGCGCGGTCGCGATTTCGCCATCGTCGTGGTCGCCGAAGGAGCTCACTCGATCGGCGTACAACGATCGGTCGTCGCGAAGGAGGTCGGACAGCAGGAGCGCCTCGGTGGCATCGGACAACGGGTGGCCGCGGAGCTCGCGGAGCTGACGGGCAAGGAGACGCGCACGGTCGTGCTGGGGCACCTGCTGAGAGGGGGAAGCCCGACGACCCGCGACCGTATTCTGGCGCTCCGATTCGGGTCCGCGGCCGTTCGGGCCCTGGCCGACGGTTGCTTCGGCTGCATGGTCGCCCTGGACCCGCCGATCGTTCGCTACGTGCCGCTGTCCAGCGCGATCAAGCGCATGAAGACGGTTCCGCTCGATTGCGACACGATGCAGACGGCGCGGGAGCTGGGAATAAGCTTCGGAGACTGAGCGGCTGCGGAGGCGCGGCGCTGCGACAGCTCCCTATGGCCGGACGACACCCACCATCGAGGAGCGGTCCTGTCCGGAGCCGTCGCCCAGTTGGCCCGCGTAGTTCGCCCCGCCACAGAACGCCCAGCCTTCGAGGGTGACGCCGCACAGGTGCTCCGCACCAAGAGCGAGGTTGCGGAACCGAATGTTCGGCTCGACGTGGATGGGCCCTTCGGTGGGGCCTTGCCACAGCCCTCCACGGATCGATCCGCCCCAGCACCACGCCTCGCCCTCCGCGGTCAAACCGCACGCGTAGGCCTCTGCGCTCGGCAGCGTGAACGCTCCCCCGGCTCCATAGATCTTGCTGAGCTCCGGCAGTCCGTCGATGCGCACGGGGGCTGCCTGCGCCGGCAGCGACGGATCGCCCAGCTCGCCGCTCCGGTTGCTGCCCCAGCACCACGTCGAGCCTTTCGTCGTGATCCCGCACATGAAGGCGTCGCCTCCGCCCAGCGCCCGAAAAATGAGATCGCCCGAGACCGGTACCGGCGTGAACCTGTTCTCGTTGGTGCCATCCCCGATCTCGCCCTCGGAGTTGTTCCCCCAGCAGTACATTTGCCCTGAAGTCGCCAGCGCGCACGACTGGTAGTAACCGGCGAGCACGGCGGAAAAGCTGACATCCGAAGCGACGCGAACGGGCTCGTAGGACTTGTTGAACGTGCCACCGCTCCCGAGATGTCCGGTGATGTTGTCGCCCCAGCACCAGGCTTCTCCACTGCTCGTGAGGCCGCACGAATGGTCGTGTCCGGCGCTCACCCGGACCCAGAACTGACTGCCGGGCAGCCGGGTCGGTTCCTCGATGCCCCGGTCGTTCCAGTCCGCGCCTGCCTGCCCCTCGTCGTTGAGTCCCCAGCAGAAGACCAGTCCGTAATCCGTGACGGCACACGTGTGGCCCGCGCCGGCCTCGATGCCCGTGAACCGCAGGCCACCGGCCACGGGCACCGGTCGGTTGGCGCTCGTGATGGAGCCGTCTCCCAGGGTCCCCCAGGTGTTGCTTCCCCAGCAGTAGGCCCGGCCCGCCGTGGACAGGCCACACGAATGGAAGTACCCGGCGGTCACCGTGGCGAACTGGATTGCTCCCGCCGGGGCTTCCGGTCCGGTGAGATCGTCTCCTCCGCACGCGGCGACCAGAGCGGGAAGCACGAGGAACGGAATCGGGAGTCGGTGTCCAGCTGGCACGGGGGTCCTCCGATTGTCGGTCCTGAGCCCGGGAGGATCACGGATTTCAGGGAGATAAACCGGTTCCGGCCCAAGGGTCCGTCATGTCGTCAGCCCTTCAGCATGCTCCGCAGCACGAACCCCACGTTCGCGGGACGCTCGGCGAGCCTCCGCATGTACCAGGGAAACCAGTAGGCTCCATAGCTGATCAGCACCCGCATGCGATACCCGGTCCCGGCCAGGTGCTCCTGCAGGCCACGCTGTATGCCGTACAGCATCTGGAACTCGTAGGCCTCCCGCGGGCACTTCATGGCGGCCGCCCGCCGGTTGATTTCCGCGATCATGGCCGCATCGTGCGTGCCGAATGCGATCCGGGCCGTCCCATCACGCGCCGCCTCGAGCAGTCTTTCGGACAGGCGCAGGTAGCTGTCGTCCACGTCGGCCTTCTTCGGGTACGCCACTTCCGGCGGCTCCTTGTAGGCACCTTTCACAAGGCGAATCATCGGGGAGAGCGCCAACAGCTCTGCGAGATCAGTGGACGTCCGGTAAAGGTAGGATTGCAGACACACTCCCACGTTGGCGTGCTCCGCACGGAGAACACGGTACAACTCGAGTGTCGGGTCGCAGTACCGTGTGGCCTCCATGTCCACCGCCACGAGGCGGCCGTTTGCGCTGGCAGCGGTGGCGAGCCTTCCGAGGTTGTGGGCAGCGATGTCATGGCTGACGTCGAGTCCGAGGTGCGTCGGCTTGACCGAGATGTCCGAGTCCAATCCCGCTTCCGCGCTTCTCGCCAGCAGCGCCTCGTACTCTCGCGTCACCGCGGCGGCCGCCTCGGCGTCGTCGACGTTCTCACCCAGAAGCGTGAGGATGGATGAGATCCCCGCCACGCTCAGGACGCCGGCGGCCTCCAGCGCGTCCTCCATCCGCTCACCGGGCATGAAGCGCCTGGTGGCGCGGCGGACGAACCGCCGCCTGGAGAGCTGACCGGCCAACCAGCTGCTCTCGGATCCCTTGAGCAACAGGGCCCTCGCGAGTCCCATTCGATCGATCTCCAACCTGGAGGTGCATGCCGCCTCGATGAACCTCCCCCCGAGCGCGGGGCCGAGCGGCGTCCGAACGGGAGTCAATGTGCTCGCCGCATCAGGGGCGAGCAATGCGGCCCGCCGCCGGTGTGCAGCGGACCGTGGCGTCCTGTATGTTCGGGCGGCGCCCAGAGCCGGGCGCACCGGCGATTCCCGCACGATCGGAGACTCCGTGACCTCTCCCAGGCCGGCCAAGATGGGCATATGGATGGCGGCAGCCCTGGTCGTCGGGAACATGATCGGCTCCGGCGTCTTCCTGTTGCCCGCGTCGCTCGGCTCGTTCGGCGGAATCAGCCTCCTCGGCTGGATATTCAGCTGCGGAGGGGCCGTACTGCTTGCCCTCGTGTTCGCGCGTCTCAGCCGCCTCGTCCCCCGGGCCGGAGGGCCGTATGCTTTCTCGCGAGCCGGCTTCGGGGACTTCGCCGGGTTTCTTGTCGGATGGGGCTACTGGGTTTCGATCTGGGTCGCGAACGCGGCCCTCGCCGTCGCGTTCACGAGCTACCTGTCGTGGTTCTGGCCTGCCCTGGCCACGGACCGCGCCCTCGCGTCAGGCGTCGGGATCGGCGCCATATGGCTTCTCACCTGGGTCAACGTTCGAGGCGTACGGACGGCCGGTGCGGTGCAGGTGGTGACCACGGTTCTGAAGTTGCTTCCGCTCGTGCTGATCGGGACGCTGGGACTCCTGTACCTCGATCCCGCGAACTTCACGCCGTTCAACGCCAGTGGCAGTGGGACGTTCCCGGCGATCACGGCGGCCGCGACCCTTACGTTGTGGGCCTTTCTCGGCTTCGAATCGGCCACGGTTCCCGCGGAAGAGGTGATGGATCCAGAGCGGACGATCCCGAGGGCGACCGTCCTCGGGACCATACTCGCGGCCGTGGTCTACGTGCTGGGGACCGCGGCGGTGATGGGCGTGATTCCGCCGGCCGAGCTCACCGGGTCGAACGCGCCGTTCGCAGATGCAGCGAGCCGGATGTGGGGCGGCTGGACCGCTCCGGCCGTGGCCGCGGGGGCCATGATCTCGGCCTTCGGTGCCTTGAACGGATGGATACTGCTCCAGGGACGCATCCCGTGGGCCGCGGCGCGCGACGGGATCTTCCCGGTCGCGCTGAGCCGGCTCTCACGCCGCGGCACACCGGCGTTCGCCCTCGTCTTCTCCAGCGTACTCGTGACGGGGCTGATGCTGCTGAACGCGAGCGAGAGCCTGGTGGATCAGTTCACCTTCGTCATCCTGCTCGCTACCCTTACCGCGTTGCTGCCCTACGCGATCTGCGCTCTGGCGGAAATCATGATCTACGCCCGGGATCGCCAGCGGTTCGAGGGCCGTCGCCTTGCAGGGGCCGTGATCACGGCGTTGCTCGGGTTTGCGTACGCGCTGTGGGCGATCGCCGGCGCCGGCCGGGACATCGTCTACTGGGGAGTCATCCTGCTGCTTGCCGGACTTCCGATGTACGTTTGGGTCGTCTGGCGCCGCGGCTCGCAGCCCGTCGAGGCGGCCACGGACGGGGCGCCTTGAGCGCTCTCGGGCAGTCCGATACGCTGCGCCTGCGGAGCGTGCTGCTCAAGCACGTGCGCGACGCGTTTTCCGACCAGCCGACCGTGGACGCCCAGTGGAAATCGCTGGGCTACGTCGCTCGACCCGACTTCGCGGCCGCCGTGGCCGAGTACGAGGCCTTCGCGAGCCTCTTCGAGCAGATCGGTGCCGAGGTGCATGAGGCGCCCGCCGACGTCGGGACGGGACTCGACTCCGTCTTCGTGCGGGATGCGGCGGTGATCTGTGATCGCGGGGCCATCCTCTGTCGGATGGGCAAGAGCGCACGGGACGGCGAACCCGGCGCGATGGAACGGGTCCTTCGTGGTGTCGGCGTGCCGATCGTGGGGCGTATCGGCGGTGCGGGCAGGCTCGAAGGCGGCGACGTGGCGTGGATCGACGAGCGAACGGTGGCCGTCGGCCGCGGCTATCGGACGAACGGGGAGGGAATCCGGCAGTTGCGCGGCCTGCTGGGCAGCGGCGTGGATCGCGTGGTCCCCGTTCCGCTCCCTCACTGGCGCGGCCCGGGCGACGTCTTTCACCTGATGTCGATGTTCAGTCCGGTGGACCGGGACCTGGCGGTGGTCTATTCACCATTGCTGCCCGTCCCCTTCCGCGATCTCCTGTGCCAGCGCGGATATCAACTGGTGGAGGTTCCGGACGAGGAATTCGAGACGATGGGTTGCAACGTGCTGGCGGTGGGACCGCGACGGTGCGTCGCCCTGGAAGGAAACCCGCTTACGCGACGCCGTCTCGAGGCGGCGGGCGCTGAAGTGCACGTGTACCGGGGCCGGGAGATCAGTACGAAAGGTGGGGGAGGGCCGACGTGTCTCACGCGGCCGCTCTTCCGCGCCTGAGAGGAGGTAGGACGGATGATGCGCAGGTTCACGAAGGTCGTTCTCGCTTGCGCGGCGCTCTCCCTGATCGGGGCGGCGTGCCGTGACGCCGCCGAAGGCGACGACGAATCGGCCGCCGCCGAGAGGCGGGCTCCGACCGGGAGCCCCGTGACGCGGGACGACTCGGTTCACAGCCCGATGTTTCGTGCCTGGGATCTCGCATCCTTCGGCCCGGCCGCGGACGTGGGCGACGATGTCACCGTGGTCGAGCTCGAGGCTGCGCTCGATTCGCTTCCGGCAGATCGTGGCGTGACCCTCGATCTCAAAGAGGAGGGACGTGCCGCCGGTTTCGCGGGCTGCAACCGGTACTTCGGCGACTTCCGCGTCGAAGAGGGAGACCGGATCGTCCAGGGTCCGAAGGGCGCGACTCTCATGGCCTGCCCAGGCGTCGGATTGAAGATCGAACAGGCGTTTCTCAGAAACCTCGACGCCTCCGTTCGCGCGGTGCTGCGGGACGGAAAGCTGGAGCTCGAGACGGACGCGGGCGTGGTGCTCGTATTCACGGCAGCCGAATGATGGCGATCCGTGTCTCGTTCGTCGCCCTCAGCCTCGCCGTCCTGGTCGGACGGCCGGCCACGGTGCGTGCGCAGGATGCATCGGACCTTCACGCAGAGATCGACAGCCTGGCCGAGTCCATCTCCGGCGACGTGATCGCCTGGCGGCGGGACCTGCACCAGAATCCCGAGCTCGGAAACAGAGAGTTCCGCACGGCCGGCGTCGTCGCCGACCACCTGCGTTCGCTGGGGCTGGACGAGGTACGCACCGGCGTGGCTCACACTGGGGTCGTGGGAATCCTGCGTGGTGGTCGTCGGGGACCTGTCGTCGGGCTGCGTGCGGACATGGACGCCCTTCCCGTGCGTGAGCTCACCGACCTGCCGTTCGCTTCGACGGTGACGGCGGAGTACAACGGCGAGGAAGTCGGCGTCATGCACGCCTGCGGACACGACGTGCACACGGCAGTTCTCATGGGGGTGGCCACGATCCTGGCCGACATGCGGAACGAGATCCCCGGCACCGTGGTGTTCCTGTTTCAGCCTGCCGAGGAAGGTGCCCCGCATGGAGAGGAGGGAGGGGCCGAGCTGATGATCGCCGAGGGGGCCGTCGAATCGCCGAGACCGGATGCCTATTTCGGACTCCACACGGCACCGTTCCCGACGGGGCTTCTCGGATGGCGCTCCGGAGACGTGATGGCGAGCGCGGACGAGTTCACGATCACGGTGATCGGTCGCCAGACGCATGGCGCCACTCCGGAGGCGGGGATAGACCCCATCGTGGTCGCCGCGCAGATCGTCCTGGCTCTACAGACCATCCCGAGCCGGCAGGTCGCGGCCCTCGACCCGGTCGTCATCTCGGTCGGGAAGATCGAGGGCGGTGTGCGTTTCAACATCATCCCGGACACGGTTCGCCTGTCCGGAACGATCCGGACGCTCGATCCGGCCGTCCAGGAAGCGGTACACGCGAAGATCAGCCTCACGGCCGAGAAGGTCGCGGAGAGCGCCGGCGCGCGGGCCACGGTGGAGATCCGGCGATACTATCCTGTCACCCGCAACGACCCGGACCTGGTCGCCGCGTCCTTGCCCAGCCTGCGCCGGGTCGTCGGCGAGGGGGGCCTGATCGAGATACCGCCGCTCATGGTTGCGGAGGATTTCTCGTTCTTCGCCCGCCAGGCGCCCGGGTTCTACTTCCAGCTCGGCGTGAACGCGCCAGGCGTCGGTTATGGCGAAGCCGCGTCGAATCACTCGCCTCAGTTCTTCGTGAACGAGGACGCGATCGGGATAGGAGTCAGGGCGATAGCGACGCTGGCCGTGGACTACCTGGAACGGGGAGGCGGCTGACGGCCTGATCCGGAAACGAGAGGCTTCCCGCTCCAGTCCGTGAAACTGCACAGGCGGTAGTCCGCCGTCACGCGGCCGCCTCGCCTTCGCTGGGCGTGACCGATCTCGGCCAGGGCGCCGAACCCGCTTCCGATCTCCTCCGCGATGCGCCTCGCTCCTGGATCGTCGATGTCGACGAACACCAGGCAGTCGCGGGGTTTGGCCGTGTCCTCGAAGCCGGGCCAGAGTGCGTACTGGTTGCTCCGCCGACCGATGTTGAGCGCCGACACCGTCGGGTGGTCGGGCAGGTGGAAAGCGAGCTCCGAGGCCTCCTGGTAACGGTTCGTGGCGATGTGAACCGCGGGGCACCCGCTCGCCAGCAGATGGGCCCGGACATCCCCGGTCGCTGCCGCGAGGGACTCCCAGCCGTGCGCCTGGGCCACGGGATCGCGCCTGGCGTCGATCGGCAAGAGGGGAACCAGGGCCTGTGCGAACACGACGGCCACCAGCGCCGCACCGAGCCACAGTCCCCACGTCAACCACCTGCGGCCGGCTTCCCGCATCGCGGCCGTAGCGAGCAGGACGACACCCGCCACGTAGGCGGGAGCCGGCCAGTTCGGTTCGACGCGCCGCCTGAGGGAGCTCAGAGCGAAGGTCAGGAAGACGAGGAGCGCGATCGCGGCCAGCACAGTCTTCCGCGCGTCGCCCCTGCCTTGGAGCCCGTCTCTCAGCGCCCGCGCGGTCGCCAGGGCCAGAAGCGCCCAGAGAATCGGAGAGACGAGACTGAGCTGGCCTCCCAGAAACTCGAGCTCGCGGCTCACCCCTCCCAGCACCCGAGCCGCGGCGCCCGTTCCGCCGCTACCGAGACCGTGCCGCAACTGGAAGACGAAGGAAGGCCAGCCCCGTTCCGCGTTCCACATGAGCACGGGCGCGAACGCGGCCAGCGCGAGTCCCACACCGATCCACGGCCCGGGGGTCAGGAGTCGCCGTCGGAGCCGCGGGTCGAGCGCGAATCCCAGCGCGGCGCCGGCTGGCAGCAGCACGGCCGTGTACTTGGAGAGCATCGCCGCCCCGAGAGCCAGCCCCGAGACACACCACCAGCCGATCTCCAGTGGCGTCCCCGGCTCTCCCTCCAGCGCCCGCACGAGTGCCCACATCGAGACGGCGAGCGCCGACAGGAGCGGAGCGTCGGGCGTGGCGAGAAGCAGTCCGACGGCGGCCATCGGCAGGACAGCGAGAACGAGAGCTGCCCGGAGCGCCGCACCGGCGCTGTCCAGGCGCCGCGCGGTCGCGATCGCCGCCAGGGATCCGAGGAGGCCCAGAACTAGCGCGCCGAAGCGTACCCCGACCCGGGTGTGCCCGAACAGCGCCGTGCCGAACCCGATCAGGCCGGCGATACCCGGCGGGTGATCGAAATAGGATGCCGCTGGCCTGCGGGACCAGTCCCAGTAGTAGGTTTCGTCCGGGAACAGTGGAATCAGGCCCGAAAGGGCCAGACGGACGGCGGCTGACCCCAGCACGACCGCGACGGCCAGGTGCCAGGCCCTGTCGCTGTTCCGCGCACGCCTCGCTCGCTCGGCTTCCTCTACGGCCATCGTGCGACCATCAGCCGGCCCGGAGCGCCTCCGACACCGCATCGAGTCCGGCCCCGACGTCCAGCGTGATGCCCTGTCGGGCGAAGCCATCGCCCAGGGCGGGCAGGAGGGCGAGGACGTTACGGGGCTGCGCGGAGTGTCCCATGCAGCCGATGCGGATGATCTTCCCGGCCAGCTCACCGAGCCCGCCGGCGATCTCGATGCCGTGCGTCAGGAGCAAATGGCGGCACAGGGCCTTCGCATCCGACCCCTCGGGGATCCGGACGGCGTTCAGGCTGGGGAGCCAGAATTCGTCGTCGGCGTTCATCTCGAGACCCATGGCCTGCACGCCGGCCTTCAGCGCCCCGGCGATCCGGAGGTGACGCGACCAGCGCTCCTCGATCCCTTCCTCCGCTACGAGGCGGAGGGCCTCGCGCAGTCCGTAGATGGCCGTGATCGGCGCCGTGTGGTGATAGGAGCGGTCGTCTCCCCAGTAGCTCTCGAGCAGACCGACATCCAGGTACCAGCTCCGCACCGTTTCCGCCCGGTTCCGGACCTTCTCGAACGCGGTCTCGTTCAGGGTGAGAGGACTCGCTCCCGGCGAACAGGACAGGCACTTCTGCCCGCCGGAGTATGCGACGTCGATCTCCCACTCGTCGACTCGAAGCTCCACTCCACCGAGCGAGGTCACCGTGTCGGCGATCACCAGCGCCCCGTGCTCGTGAGCGATAGCCGTAAGGTCGGGCACGTGAGGCTGAAGGGCGCCGGTGCTGGTTTCCGCGTGAACGAAGCCGAATACCGCCGGTCGGTGCATCGCGAAAGCCGCCCGCACATCATCAGGGTCGAGCGGCTCACCCCAGGGAGCGTGTACGTACACGACCTCGCCTCCCGCTCGCCGCGCCATGCTGTCCATCCGGGCGCCGAAGTAGCCGTTGGTCGGGACGAGGACGACGTCGCCGGGCTCGACGAGATTCGTGAACGCCGCCTCCATGGCCGCCGAGCCGGTACCACTTACCGGGATCGTCCACCGGTTCTCGGTCCGGAACGCGTACCGCAGGAGGTCCTGCGTCTCCTTCATGATCTCGATGAACGCGGGATCGAGGTGGCCGATCAACGGAGTGCTCATCGCCTGCAGCACCCGGGATGGCACGTTGCTCGGTCCGGGCCCCATCAGGATCCGGTCCGGTGGAGCCAGCGCCTGGACTTGCGGTCTTCGCATGTGTCGTCTTCAGGTTCGATGTTGGTGGACCGCCGGCTCGTCCGTCAGGTCGGGCCGATCCGGTCGGCCGGCACGGAGACTCTGATCACTCCCCGGAAGTCGCCCGCGGAGTATCCGGTCGCCATGTCGTCCGGGTATCGTTCGTCCAGGATGGCCTGCACTGTCGGGTCCACCTCCCCGGCGGAGCCGTGGCACCTGAGGCACGGTGGCGCCAGCGTCAGCGGGCGGTAGAACCGGTACTCGTCCCTCCCTGCTTTCAGCACCAGCGGGCCGGGAAGCTGCCCCGTCTCGCTGAGGACGGACTGGAAGTGTCTCAGCGCCTTGATCTCCTGCTCGTCCGGAGCGTTGGCGGGGTTTCGATACCGCAGGCTCGTCCGCTTCATGTCGACTCCCACCTCGCGGACGACTTCCGCCGTGAGGCCACTCGCGCTCGTCGAGCAGAATTCGATCGCCCCGGCGGCTCCGTTCTCCTGCATCGCCGCCGTGAGGTTAGCCATCAGGGTGTGAAGCAGGGCGTCGGACGCCGAAGACCCGATCGCGATCACGGCCTCCTGGACCTCGGCGGGGACTTCCTCCTCCTCGCCGGCGCCGCACGACGCGACGATTCCCGCCAGCAAAAGCATGAACGTCGTTCTCGCAAGCCGATCCATGGACTGCCTCCCGTTGGATTCGCGGCGGAAAACTCCCTGAAGATCTTGCACCCTGCGGAAAAGTGCCACCATGCGCGTCGCTCGCCCCTGTCATCGATGTTCGGTGCATCTTCGGGCACTTCTCGGGGAGAATGCCGGATTCTCGCACCGTAACTGACTTATCAGCAATGCATTAGAAGTGATGAATGCTTCCCGTCGGTCGGATTGCCTGCCTTGCGACGCGCGGCCGAATCCGTCGCTCGGGGCTGGTCCGTGAATTGCGCTTCCACCGGCAGACAGTCATCGCGGCGGCGCCGGATGCCGCACGAGAGCACAAGCAGAGCAACGGACTTCATGAACAAGCGCCGAAACAGCCAGGGGGGCTTCACGCTGGTCGAGCTGCTGATCGGCATCACGATACTGAGTGTCGTGGGCCTGATCGCCAATACATCGTTCCGGAACTTCAGACAGCGGACGATTCTCAACCGTGCCGCACAGGTCGTTGCGGCGGACGCGGCGATGGCCCGCACCTACGCGATCCGCGACCGGGCCAACGTCTCTCTCGTGGCTGATGAATCGACGCAGAGCTACCAGATCCGGGATGCGTCCGGAAACGTCCTGAAGACACGCCAGTTCGACGCGGAATCGGACCTCCCGCTCCAGGCGTTGGACATCGTCAACGCGGGCGACTCACTGACGTTCAACGCGCGGGGCATGCTGTCATCGGCCTTCGCCGTGATCGACATCGGGAGCAACGCCGGGTCGAAGCGAGTCGTCGTCAACGGACTCGGACGTCACCGGATCACCACGAACTGAGGGCGGGTCGATGAGGGATGATGCGACGCGGTTGAAGTCCCGTCTGCAGGACGAGAGCGGATTCGGGCTTGTCGAGACGTTGATAGCACTGACCATCCTCGTGATCGGCCTCGTGGCCGTGAGCGGTCTGAGTCTGGCCTCGGCCGACCAGGCGAGGATCGCCAAGTGGCGCAGCGAGCAGGCCGCGGCAGCGCAGATCGTGCTGGAGGACGTGCAGGGTGACGGGTTTTCGGCGGCGGCGAGCGGAACGGATACCGTGAGCATCGCCGGACACGAATACACGGTGGCGATCACCGTCAGCGACATCTCGTCGCGGGTCAAACAGGTGGCGGTCGTCGTCGCCGGGGTGGGCGATGTGGGAGCACGCAGCTACACGGCACGTCTCTACAAGCCGAAACCGCTGCCGGATCCGGTTCCGGCCAGCCCATGAGGAGCCATTCCGAATGAAGCGGATCAAGTCGGAGGCAGGCTTCACCATCGTTGAGGCGCTCATCACCCTCGTGATCAGCGGTCTGCTTGCTTCGGCCATGCTCTCGCTGCTGTTGGGGCAGAGCCGGTTCTACGAGCATACCGACGACCAGATATGGGCGGAGCAGAGCAACCGGGCCACGTTCGATATCGTGTCGTCGGAGCTCCGGATGGCGTCGGCCACGGACCTGCTGGCGGCCGAATCCGATTCCGTTGCGGTGCGGTTCGACATCATGCGGGCGATCGTGTGCGACACCACGGCCACCGACGAGGCGACGCTGATGGTCTACGACACGGTGGCGGCCTGGGGACTCGACGGAGGCTTCCTCGGCACAGCTTACTCGGACCCCTACGAGGAAGACTTCGAGTACGCGGACGCCTTCCTTCCCTCGACGGTTTCGACCGGGTCCGGGCCCAAGGCCACGTGCGTGGCGAACGGCTCGCCTTCGAGCAATCCCGACAACTCGTACGCGCAGCTTTCCGGGTGGGGTGGGAACTTCACTTCCGGGGTGCCGGATCCGGGGGCCATGGTCCGGTTCTACAGCCGCCTGTCCTACCACTTCGCGCCCTCGTCGTTCTTCAGTTCCCGGACCGCCCTGTGGCGCGGCTCGCAGGAGCTCGTGGGGCCGTACGAGAACGACGCCGCGTTCAGTTACCTCATGGACGACGGAAGCGTTCAGAGCAGTGTCTCGAGCGCGAACTTCGATCAGGTGGTAGCGATTCGAGTGACCGCCACGGCGATCGGGGACGGCGCGAATCGTTACGACGTGGAGCGCGACCTGCAGTTCGACATCCCGTTCCGGAACTGACCGGAACCGGTTCTGAGGTGGAGCGAATGTGAGAAGGGCGGCGCCCGGCCGGGCGCCGCCCTTCTTCGATGCTGGGACCTGTTCCGTCCTGCTTGCCTTCCTCCTACTGCCAGCGCTCGAACCAGCTGCCGGGCACCTCGGAGAGTCCGCCGAACGCGGCCTTGGAGGCGTAGGTCAGCTTGCAGGAATTATACAGGAACTTCTTGTTCCCGTTTCCCAGGTCGGAGGCGGCCGTGGTCTCCCCGAGGAGTTCGTTGAGACCGGTGATCGTCGCTCCTTCGACCGTCTGGTACCCGTTGCTCGTGACGTAGCCGCCGACCAGGACGAGTCCGTCCCACTCGAAGGAGCCGTCCATGGTCAGGTTATTGCGGACGATCAGGGTTCCACGTCCGCTTTCCGTCGGAGTCACCTCGATGTTGTTCTTCACGTAGATGACCGGCCATTCATCCGCGTCCATGGTACTGAAGTTGGGCCAGCTGTCCGGGGGAATCGTGTAGTCCGGGGCGATGAGCCCCTCGTTCACGATCTTGTTCCACGGGACTCCCGTCGACTCCAGCAATTCGGTCCCGCTGGGCGCCTCGTACACGTCGGGCGCACCGGTGGGGACCAGCCCCCCGCCGCTCTGCACGTAGCCGCTCGGCGGAACGGCGACGCCGGCCACCGTGGGCGCCGGCGAATTCGGGCAGTTCGCGTCCCCAGCCGTGGCCTGATCGACTCCCGAGATCGTGCCTGAGCCCCCGTTCTTCAGCAGGCCCGAGCCCGATGCGAACGAGGCCTTCGCCACCACCGTGCCGGCGCTGAACAGTGCGAGCCGCGACACGGTCCTCGAAGCTGTGCCCCCCTGCGGCGGCGCGTACGTCGAGACGGAGCGAATCCGGTACACGACTCGATCGTTCGGCAGATCCAGAAGCTTCTCGCCTTCGACGATCGCCTCGCCGGCCGAGTACGTGAACGTGTCGGTGCTCGTCGCCACCGACTTCGTCCCCAGGTATTGCTGCAAGCCGGCATCGGCCGCGTAGAACGCGTTCGTTCCCGCCTCCTGGTTCTGGCTGGCCCTGAGCTCCGTGTCCGTCACGATCATTCCGGCCGCGGCCAGCGCCGTCAGGCCGACGAGGGCGATCAGAACGATCATCAACGCCGATCCCCTGTCGTTGCGGACGAGCCGGGCCGGATGTCGCTTCCGTGCTTGTTCGGCATCTCGCGTAACCATGGACCTCACGCGCTCCTTCTCCACTCTGCATGACCGGAAGCGCCCCACGGGCGGAACGCACCCTTCCGGGCGAAACGTGTGCAACCATGGGGCCATCGGGCGCGAGCAGCCAACGAGGCACGTAATGAACTGTGATGACTCACGTTACATGGAGTTTGGACCGACGGCATGTGGCGCTGCAGCAACACCCCGGCCCGCACCGATCACCGTGATCCGCCACGTTTTGCACGAATCCGGATCGGGCGTCGGCGGTGTGTGAAGAGCGCCAGTCAGTCCCCGGGTGGCGTGGATCCCCGAAACGTATATTGGGTAGCGAGAGAAGCGATCGCTTCCGGCGGTCATCCCAAACCCCGTTTCGTGTGTCCAAGATGGAAAGGGAGTTGAGCGCTGCGGGGTCGAAGCTGGTTTGCCACGGTGCGAGAAGGATGATCCGTTCCGTCCGGACTTCTGACGTCCGGGTGCGGACTTACACGTTGGTCGGGTGCCGATGAGCTGGTTCGAACAGCTGCGTGAAAAGCACATCTTCCAGACCGTCTTCCTCTACCTGGGCGGCGCCTGGGCGGCCATGGAAGCCATCGGATTCTTCGTGGACAACTACGGCTGGTCTCGCAGGGTGCTGGACGTCGCCGTGCTGCTCATCGTGCTCGGTGTCCCCGCCGCGCTGATCATCGCCTGGTATCACGGCGAAAAGGGACGGCAGCAGGTGCAGAAGACGGAGGCCTCGCTCCTCCTGACGCTCGCGGTGCTGGCGGCCATCGGCACCTTCCGGCTGAGCACCGCCGCCGAGGATCCGGCACGTCAGGCGAACCGGGCCGGAACGGACGCGATTCCGGTGGCCACGGTGGACCTGGGGGAGCGGTCGGTGGCGGTTCTTCCGTTCGTCAACAGCACGGGTGTGGACAGCCTCGACTGGCTCGGGCCCGGGATGTCGGACATGCTGACCACGAACCTGGCCCAGACGGGCGCCCTCCGCGTCGTGAGTCCCCAACGCCTGTTCGAGCTCCTCCGGCAGGAAGGCCACGCCGAGACCGACCAGATCCCGCAGGAACGGGCCATGGAGATCGCGGCCAGGTCGGGCGCCCGCACGATGGTCCACGGCTCGATCCTCGGCACGGGCGAAGACCTGGCGCTCGACGCCCGACTCATCGACCTGCGTGACGGAACGATCATCGCGGCCGAGCGGGCTCGCGGCTCGGACGTGTTCGCTCTGGCGGACACGGTGGCCGAACGCCTTGCCGGGAAGTTGACGAGCGGACAGGGGCTCCAACTGGCGGCCGCACCCGAGAAATCGCCCTTCGAGCTGACGGGCGACGTTCGCAAGCTGCGCGAGTATCAGTCGGGCCTTCGCACCGCGTGGAGCAAGCTGGACGGCGACAGTCTGGACGTGCGCTACCACCTGGTGGACATGCTGGAGATGATGCCCGGTCGCGAGGAGGAGGCCCGGGACGCTCTGGAGGAAATCCTCGCGATCGCCCCGGGCGACGCCCAGGCGGTGGGCCGGTTGGCACGGATCGCCCTGCTGCAGGGCGACACGATCGCCGCGGACAGCCTGATCGAGCGCTACGTGAGCCTCGAGACGGACGACTTCAAGGCTCACGCCGGCGCCGGCCGGCTTCTGGAGCAGGCGGCCCGATTCGACGAGGCGAGGGACGCCTATCGACAGGCGCTGCAGTTCGATCCGGGGAACACGCAGATTCTCGACCTGCTCGGGCGCACCTATCTGCGGGAGAACGATCCGGCGGGGGCTCGCCGCGAAATGCAGACGTTCACCTCCAATGCGGATCCGACGCTGGCGACCGAAGCCCACCTCCTGACGGGAGACGCGTGGGCCTGGGAAGGACGTTTCGAAGAGGCCTTCGCCTCTTACGGCAGAGCGGAGGCGCTGGGTGCTCGCGAGGCGGTGCCGGAGCTCGAGGCCGCCGGACGGGAGAGTGCTCTGTGGCTCGACGCGTTGCTCGATCCCACCAGCGGCGTGTCGCGGATCAACAGCTCCGTGTGGACTCTGCTCGACCTGGGCCGCGGCGAGACGGCGCTCAACCTGGTGGAAGCGGCCGACCGGCTCTACGTGAGGGACTCCGATCGGCTCTATCCGGTAGAGTACCACACGATCCTGTACCTAAAGGGCAGGGTGTACGAGCTCCTCGACAAGCCACGCGCAGCGATGGCCGCCTATGGCAAGCTGCTGAAGGACTGGGGGGACGTGATCGGAGACCTGCCCCGCCTCTCGGACACTCCGGCGAGGATGTCGGCCGTGCAGAGCGAGTGGGTGGAGAAGGGAGCGACCCGGCCGACCCGCCTGGAAGACCCCGGTAGCTGACAGACCGAAGTCCCGCTCCTTGATTCAGGTCGGCTCCTCGCCATGGACCGTTGCGCCGGCAACGGAATGCCCGGAAATTGCGGCATGGTCAGGGACGAGAAGCGCGAGATGGCAGGTGACGGAACGGGTCTGCTTCAGGCAAGCCGCTCCGACGACGCCCCGGCGTGGCTGATTCAGCGCACGGCTCGTTTGCTCCGAGTGCTGTTCCTCCGCCTCGTCCAGGAGGAAAGCGGGGCGGACGTGACCCCGGAGATGTGGACCGTATTGACCCGGCTCGTGGCACGTGACGGTCAATACCAGTCCGAGCTGGCGACGGCCACCTACAGGGACCGGCCCAACATGAGCAGGATACTCGCCGGCATGGAACACCGGGGCCTCGTAGTGCGCCGACCGGATGCGGAGGACCGTCGCAGGACCCGGATCTTCCTGACGCCGAAGGCGCGGCAGGTCGTGGCCTCGACGGCTCCAACTGCGATTCGCACCCGTGATCGTCTGTACGCCGGGCTGGAGAAGAACGAGTTGAAGGAGTTTCGGCGTACCCTTCGGATCATCGAGGCCAACACCCTGTCCACCCTGGCGGACCTGGATGACGCGGCGCCGCCCGGTTGAGGGCGGCGCCGCGTTCGATCGTCTTTGTCGGCCGGTTCGCGGATCGAGCCGTGCCGGAATCAGCTGCCGTTCTTCAGGTGGATCGAGCCGTTCACCGTCTCCAGCTCCAGGTCCCGCCCGCCGCTTCCGATCGTGCCATGCATGCTCTTCGTCGAGAATTGACCCTTGATGGTGAGCGGGAAGTCCGTGTTCATGCTCCCGTTGACGGTGGCGGCGCTGACATCGGTGCTCACCCCTTCCGGCAGGCTCACCGTGATGTTGCCGTTGACGGTGTTGAAGCTGAGGGTACCATTCCAGTCCGCGCTCCCCATCGACGCCTGAATCGATCCGTTCACCGTCGTGGCCCGGGCCTCACCCGACGTGGAGAGCTTCACGTCACCGTTGACCGTTGTCGCTCGAGCGGCGGCCTGCAGCCCGCCGGCCTCGATGTCGCCGTTGACCGTCGAGGCGACCAGTTTCACGCCCGCCGGCACCTGGACCGTGAACTGGACGCTGACGTCGTTGTCCCGCGAGGAAAGGTGTCCTTGGTCGCCCGGAGCGCATTCGTTCTTCTTGCCCTTGACGTCCGGGTAGACCGCGCAGATCGTCACGCCGCCGGAGTGCTCCACGACCTCGATCGTCACCTCCGACGGGTCGTCGTGCCTCCCCTTCTTGAGGGCGGTCACCGACACCTGGCTTCCGGAAGTGCCGCTGGCCTTGATGCCCCCGTTGATTCCCTTGATCTCGATTGCATCTCCCCGCGCGACGCTTCCCTGCCACTCCCAGTCCTGCGCCTGCTGCGCGACCGGGGTCGAATCCAGCGAGCTCCCCATCGGCATGCCGAAAGACCCCGTCACCGTGATCAGGCCCGCGGCCGCGAGCGCCATCGCCCCTATCGTCTTCATCTTCAGGTCTCCCTTACGGTTTCTTCAGCGAGATCGTGCCATCGAAGGCGGACAGTTCGACGAGAGCCTTGCCTGTCCCGACCGTGAACGAGATCCGCTTCTTGCCGAAATCCCCCTCCAGCTCCACCGGAAAGTCGGTATCCAGGTCGCCGCTGAACGTGTCGATGGAGATCCGCGCGTTGGCCCCATTCGGTATGGTCACGTTCAGATCACCGTCGTGCGTCGAGAGCACGTACCGGCCTCCGTCCGTGATCGTGCCATCGTAGGAGATGTCTCCGTCCACCGCGTTCACGCTGATGTTGTCGGAGCGGATCCCCTCGAGGACCACGTCTCCGTCCACCGCGGTAAGCGCTATGGCGCCTTCCGAACGCGATACGGAGACATCACCGTCCACGGCGTTGATCGCGATCTTGCCGGAGGCGGACGTAACGCGGACGGTGCCTTCGACGGCGTTCAGTCCGATGTTCCCGGACCCCCCGACGAGCGTGATGTCACCCTCCGCGGTACTGATCGAAACGTCGCCCTCCGATCCCTCGATGGAGACGTCCAGGGTGACGCCCGTCAGCTCCATGGCCATGCGCCGCGGCATCGTGATATCGAATTCCGCGTAGACCGGCTCACCCCACTCGCCCTTCGCGGACAGGTGAACGGTTCCCCCGGACTGACGGATGTCGATTCTGCCCTCATCCTCGTCGTAGTCGGCCACGACCCGCACTTCGGCACGATCCCAGGTCCGGATGCTGACCACGCCCTCGATCTGGTTGACTTCGAGACGGCCTCCGGCCTCCACCGCGAAGGTGGTGTCGGCTTGCTGTGAGGGCGCCAATGCGGCCAGCAGTGCAGCTGTCACATGCGCGATCATGATTCCCCTTCTTTCTGTTCATCGACCCCGCGGGCCAACCCCGCGAGTCCGCTCGTTGTTCTAAGAGCTCGCCACCAGTGCCGCCTGCTGCAGGACGCGGATCTTCCCGGTCCTCGCTTCGGCCAGATGACGGTTCAGGTACACGCTCGCGGGATCCGCCAAGAGCGCCTCCTCGGCCCGGTCGATCGCCCGGTCGATCGTGGCCAGGCTCCGTTTGAGCGCCTCGACGGTACCGGGGTCCAGTCGATCCCGGCCGATCTCCAGTTGTGCCTCGAGATCCCGGATCGCCGTCTCGTAGGACAGGTCCGGATCCGCTTCCGGAGAAACCGAAACGAAGCCCGCTTCCGGCGCCGGAGCCACCGCGATCGTCGGGCTCCCGCCCTCGTGTCCGCCGGCTCGGGCGCTCATCGCCATCCATACGCTCGTGCTGCCGAGGACCATCAGTGCCACGGCCGCGGCCGCGAGCTGCGGCAGCGTGAAGGAGATTCGACGTCGCTCGTGGCCCGCCCCTCTGATCGGAAGGAGAGTCCGTTCCTCTCCGGCCTCGATTCGGAGGGCGATGCCCGGCCACAGATCGGACCGCGGGGAGCTCGGCGGCAACGAGCCAGCCGTCTGCTTCACCTCCCGGATGTCCTCGAGGACGCGGCGCAGTTCAGCATCCGCCCCGAGGGCAGCCTCGAGCCTGCTCCGCTCCTCCCCGGACATGTCTCCGTCCAGGTAATCCGAGAGTCTTTCCGTCCAGTCGATCATCTTAGTCGCCCGCTTTCTTCCTCGCAGCGCTGGTGTCACGCCGAATTGGCGCGGCTCCTCGTCGCGTATGATTCGATCCCGGGATGCCGCCGATGGTTGAAACCGCACCGCCGGTTCAGGGGCTCAGGTACTGCCTCATCAGCATCCGCGCCCGGTGGAGCTGCGCCTTCGTCGTTCCGGTCGTCACTCCGAGCATCTCGGCGATCTCGCGGTGCTTGAACCCCTCGACATCGTGCAGCACGAAGACCTCGCGCGCTCGCTCAGGAAGCCTGCGGATACCAGCCTCGAACTCCGCTCCCATGTCCGCTCGAGGCACGGCGCCCGAGGTTCGGTCCAGCACGACCTGTGAATCGGGGTGATAGCGCTCTCTGCGGATGCCGAGCTTCTTGCGGCGTCCGAGGACCAGGTTCACGGTGACCCGGTGGAGCCAGGTCGCGAAGGCCGAGTCTCCGCGGAAGGTGTCCAGTTTTCCCCACGCCCGAACGAACACGTCCTGCGTGACCTCGTCGGCGAGGTCCGGTTCCAGCATGCGGGATACCAGTGAATGCACCCGGTCGACGTGCCTGCGGTAGAGGCGCTCGAAAGCGGCCACGTCGCCGCCGGCAGCCAGCCGAACGTCTTCGAGGTCCGGATGCGCCGCGCGGCTGCCGTCTTCAGGAGTCATGGCAAGTGCGATGCTCACGTTCATCGGGCGGATTGGACAGACCCTGCAAAGGAATGGTTGAAAGCGTCGGGTTGCGCAACGCTCGCCGCCGCGTCATAACGTCCCGACACCCCTGGAGAGGATGCGGATGTCGATTTCGGTCTGGTACCACACCTTCGGCTGCAAGGCCAATCAGTACGACACCGAGCGAATGCGCCAGGAGATCGAGAGCCGCGGCGCGTCGACCGTCGAGGAGCCGGAATCGGCCAGCGCCGCCGTGCTCAATACCTGCACCGTCACGGATCAGGCGGATCTTTCGGCCCGACGCATGATCCGGAAACTACGCCGTCGGCATCCCGAGCTCCGGATCGTCGTCGCTGGATGTTCGTCGGCGCTGCACGAAGACACCTATCGCGCGCTGCCCGAGGTGGACGGGGTGGTGGCGGGACAGGACCCGGTCGCCGTCGCCGCCGAGGTGGCTCCGGAGTCGGCGCTCGCGGAAGAGCACGGGGAGCCGATCGGTGGAGCGCTGCTGCGTTCCAGCCGCCGCGGAAGCCGCGCCTGGTTGAAGATCCAGGACGGCTGCGACAGGAAGTGCTCGTTCTGCGCCACCCGGATCGCGCGCGGCGCAAGCGGGTCGCGCCCGGTCCAGGAGCTCGTGGAGGAAGCCCGTCTCCTGTCCCGCAATCACGCGGAGCTGGTACTCACGGGCATTCACATCGGCCACTACGGACGGGATCTCGCGTCGGGCGTTGGGCTTTCCGGACTGTGTCGCCGTCTCCTCGAGGCGGTCCCCGGCGTGCGCTTCAGGCTGGGCTCGATCGAGGCCACGGAGATCGATGGCGGCCTGCTGGATCTTCTGGACGCCTCCGACGGAATGCTGGCACCGCACCTTCACGTGCCGCTTCAGAGCGGCAGCGACGAAGTCCTGAAGCGGATGCGCAGGTGGTACACGCGCGACCAGTACCGCCGCCGCGTACTGGAAATTGCCGAGCGTGTCCAGCCACTCGGTCTGGGGGCCGACATCATAGTGGGCTTTCCCGGGGAATCAGAGGCCGACCACTTCCGCACGCGAGCGCTCGTCGAGGCGCTCCCGTTCACGTACCTCCACGTCTTTCCCTTCTCGGTTCGTGCAGGGACGCATGCCGCCGACCTGCCGGACCGGGTGCCGGACGAGGTGACTGCCGCGCGATCCCGGGAGTTGCGGGAGCTCGGGATAGAAAAGGGGACGGCGTCGGCCGAAGCACGGATCGGGGCGCCAGCCCTCGTCGCTGTGGAGACCGAGCACAGTGGGCTGACGGGCGACTACCTCCGAGTTCGAACCCGCGGCGCCGCGGAACCGGGAACGCTGGTTCGAGCGAGGATCTCCGGTACGGCGCAGGACCTCCGGGTCGTAACCGGGGCGACCGGCCGAGCTGCCCTCCCCGTGCTGTCGGCCTCCCTTCAGGAGACCGTCGCTCCGCTCCAGAGGGCCACCTGAGCCGGATCCGTCCCAGCCTCCCGCGCACCCGCGATCTGCAACGATTACGGGGACGTGCTACCCGATACTCGCGGTCCGCGTGTCGCAGTTCACGTGACCGGGTGCGCCGCGGGACGTCGCGTTCTGTGTAACACGTTTGCGGTAATTCAGTTACGATACTATCGATTCAGCCCGAACGGCTCTGCGCCACGTCCCGGCCGCTGGCCCGACTCCTGCCTCATAGCGACGGAGCCCTCGGCCCGAGTCGACGAGGGACGTGCACGCCGACGACAGGAACATGCCATGCGGAATCGGATGATGGCCCTTCGAAACTCCCTTCGTTGGCTCCTGGTCCCTGGGCTCGTCGCCGCCGGAGCGGCGCTGTCCTCGAGTCCGCTGGCGGCACAGGACATATCGGAGTCTCTGAGCAGCCTCAACGCCGCTAACGGCAAGCTCTACATCCGTCCCCTGTCGGAGGGACTCGCGGCGGCCCTGAACTCGGGCTTCTATCACACCGCCGAGGTGCACGAGCTTCTGGGATTCGACCTCGGCTTTCGCGTCATGGGCTCGTTCGTGCCAGGGGATCTGGACACCTTCATGCCGGTTCTGCCAGACTCGGTGGTAGTCGAGGGACGGGTCTTCTTCGATCCCTACGGCCCCGCGGGAGGCTCGCAGCTTCAGTCTCCCACGGTCTCGGGCAAGGGGGACGGCGTCCTGCTCGACCCCCGGGGGACCTTCAGGGATACCCTGCTCGCGCTGGGCGAGAATCCGGCAGATTACGCGATTCGATTTCCCAAGGGATTCGACATTCCGATCGCACCCTACGCGGCCGTCCAGGGAGCCGTCGGCGTGCCTCTCGGCACCGAGCTCGTGATCCGATTCATTCCGAGCTTCACACCGGACGAGGACGTCGGATCGATCAGCATGATCGGCGGTGCGATCAAGCACTCGCTCGATCAGTGGCTGTGGGACGATGCGCCGCTCAATCTGGCGCTGGCTTTCGGGTTTCAGCACTTCAGGGTCGGGGACTATCTGGACGCCAACTCGACCCAGTTCTCCCTGATCGCGAGCAAGAAGCTGCCTCTTGTGACGTTCTACGGCGCGGGGACACTGGAGAACGCGAATCTCGACATCTCGTACGAGTTCGAGCCCGAGATCGTCGCGGACGTCCCGGTGGAATTGCAGAAAATCGAATTTCGCCAGGAAACGCCGAACGACGTGACGCTCAAGCTGGGGGCGACCCTGACACTGGGCCCCGTGGGCCTGAACGCCGAGTATACCGTCGCATCGCGGGACGTTCTCACAGCGGCGCTGATCTTCGGCACCTTCTGACAACCACCTTCCGGGCCCACGTGGCGCTCCCGCTCGGTCGCCAGCGGCCGTACCTTTGAGCGTCCCGGCGGTTCGCTCCGAATGGCCGGGAGAGCCTCGAGCGGAGGCGATTCGATGAAAGCCATGATCCTCGATCGCATCGCGCCGGTGGATGAGTACCCCCTGCGAATGATCGAGATGCCTGATCCGCAGCCTGGGCCGGGGGAGATCAGGGTACGGGTGCGCGCCTGCGGAGTCTGCCGAACGGACCTCCACGTCATCGAGGGCGATCTCCCGCGAGACACGCTGCCGATCATTCCGGGTCACCAGGTCGTTGGCCTCGTGGACGCGCTCGGAGCGGGCGTGGGCAGATTCGCCCCGGGTGATCGGGTCGGAATCGCGTGGCTCAGGGGCACCTGCGGTGAATGCGGATTCTGCCGCCGCGGGGCGGAAAACCTCTGTCCGCGGTCCCGGTACACCGGATACCACGAGCACGGCGGATACGCCGAGTACGCGGTGGTTCCGGCGGAGTACGCTTATGACATCCCGGACGGGTTCGACGATTCACAGGCGGCCCCGCTCCTGTGTGCGGGCATCATAGGCTACCGGGCCCTCCAGCGGGCCGAGGTTCCTCCCCATGGTCGCCTTGCGCTGTACGGCTTCGGCTCATCGGCCAGCGTAGTCATCCAGATCGCTCTCCATCGTGGCTACGAGGTGTACGTCGTGACGCGGGGGGAGAGCCACCGTCGGCTGGCCCGCGAAATGGGAGCGCACTGGACGGGGGAGCCCGGGCAGGCTCCACCGGATGCAGTGGACAGCGCCATCATCTTCGCGCCGGCTGGCGAGATCGTGCCCGAGGCTCTCCGGGCGGTGCGCAAGGGCGGGACGGTCGCGGCGGCGGGAATCTACATGACACCCGTGCCCGAGCTCGACTACGAGACTCACCTGTTTCACGAGAAGAATCTGCGCAGTGTCGAGGCGAACACGCGGGAGGACGGGCGAGGCCTCCTGAGGGAAGCCGCTGCAGTGCCGGTGCGGGCCCGCGTGACCGAGTTCCCGCTCGAGGATGCGAACGAGGCCCTGATCCGCCTGAAGAACGACCGGATCGACGGCAGCGCGGTCCTCGTGATGTCCTGAGAGAGGGCGAGCCTCGACGCTACGTGCAGCGCCTCAGTGCGGCTCGCCGGCCGCTTGGCGAGTCTCCCAGATCATCCGGCTCACGTCCGCTGCGGCTTTCCGGGTGATCGTCTCGTCTTCGACCCCGCTGGTCAGGATGACCAGCACGTACGGCGATTCCCCCGGCGGCATGACGATCCCGCCATCGTGGTCCACCGCAGTGATCCAGCCCGTCTTGTGTGCCACCCGGACGCCTTCCGGCAGGCCGGCCGGGATCGCGTCGTTGAATTCCTGTCGCGAGAGGACATCGAGCATCTCCGCCGTGGCTTCCGGGCCGGCGGCTCGCCCTCGCGCGAGGGCCGAGTACAGCTCAAGCAGGCCCCGTGCGGTGAGCGTGTTGTTCATCCCGTTTCGGTAGGCGGGGATGTCCTCCACTCCGCGAAGGACCCTCACCCCGGCGATTCCGAGGCTCTCCAGCATGGAATCGACCGAGTCGGGATCCGCGATATCGATCAGGAGGTTGGTCGCCAGGTTGGACGAGCGCGTGATCATCCGGTCGATCAGCGCGCGGGTGGTCGCGTCTCCGCCCACCATCTCGTAGAGCGTGGAATCGCTGTCCTCGTCGGGCGTGAGATAGTACGTGGATCCGTCGTAGATGCTCGTGAACGCGTTCCGTATCTCGACCGGCGCGTCCAGGCCCAGGGTGCCGGCGTCGGCCATTCGGTACAGGCGCACCATCACCGGTACCTTCATCATGCTGGCCGCGTGGAACTCGGCGTCGGGGTAGATGAGGACCTCCTCACCGGTGCCGAGGTCGCGATAAGCGAGGCCGAAGACGGCGCCGGTCTCGGCCAGGCGTTCGGCGATCCTCGCGCTATCCTGGATCCCGATCCCGGTCTCGTCCGCCGGATCCTCCCGGTCCCGGGTCGCCTCGGCGCGGCAGGCGCCGACTGCGATCACGGCCAGGAGCAGCAACGGCAGCCGTGACTGACGCATGGAGGCAGCCCGGTCTTCTCCGGTACTCCTTTTGCAGTGACGGGGTTTCATAGGACTTCTTATACGGAGAACCCAGCCGCTCAGCCACACGAGCGGATCACTTGCGGGCCGTCCAGCTTCCCGCGCGGAACCGGTCACGAATTGACTGGAGGTTGATTCCGAGCGACATAGTGGTATCATAGAGGCCTCGATTGCCGTATGATGCGCCGGGAGGCGCGAGCGATCGAGCCGGCCCGCGGCTCCGCCGGGGATCCCCCCCAGGTCCGTCGGGTTCCATTGGTAGCCCATGCTGCTTCTGTTTCGATCCTTACGGTCGCGGCGGCGGACGGTATGGCCGTTTCGTATCCCCTGACCTGCCGGTATCCGCGCGGGTCCATCAGCGAAGAAATGAACGGAAGAGACGTGACGAACGAAGCAACCCTCGGGGTGCTGGAAGTCCTCGGCGGAAAATCCGGGTTCATCCGGCGAAAGCACACGAGCTACACGCCCAGCGACGACGACATCTACGTCGGGCAGCGCCTGATCCACAAGCACAAGCTGCGCACGGGCGATGAGATCGCCGGTGAGATCGGAGAGCCACCCGGGACGGGCAAGAGTCCGCCGCTGAAGCGAGTCATCTCAGTCAACGGCATTCCGGTGGAAGAGCTCGGACACCGCCGCGACTTCAAGCGCCTGTCGGCGCAGCACCCGAAAGAGCAGTTGAAGCTGGAGTGCAATCTCGAGCGCCGCGGGACGCCGGATCCGACCAATCGGATCATCGACCTGTTCTGCCCGCTCGGCAAGGGCCAGCGGGCGATGATCGTGGCTCCGTCGAAGGCCGGGAAGACTATGGTCCTGCAGGCGATCGCCGAAGGGATCGTGAAGAACTACCCGGAGGCCTCGGTGTTCATACTCCTCGTGGACGAGCGTCCCGAGGAGGTGACCGAAATGGAAGCCTGCGGCTACGGCGAGGTGGTCGCCTCCAGCTTCGACTACCCTGCGGAGCGACACGTGCAGGTCGCCGAGATCACCCTGGAGAGGGCGCGCCGCAGGGCCGAGCTGGGTCAGGACGTGGTGATCATCCTGGACTCGATTACTCGTCTGGCGCGTGCCTACAACACGGTCGAAGAAGGTACCGGGCGGACTCTGTCGGGTGGACTCGACGCGGGCTCGCTCGACAAGCCGAAGCGTTTCCTCGGAAGCGCCCGCTACATCGATCCCGCCGAAGGCGGCGGCTCTCTCACCATCATCGCGACGGCGCTCGTGGATACCGGGTCCCGCATGGACCAGGTGATCTTCGAGGAGTTCAAGGGCACGGGAAACAGCGAGCTGGTCCTGAGCCGCGAGCTCGCGGATCGTCGCATATTTCCGGCGATCGACCTCAACGCGAGCGCCACGCGCCGGGAGGAGCTTCTACTCTCGGATGCGGCGCTCACCGCCTCACACGCCATGCGCCGCGAGCTAAGCGGGGTGTCCGAAGTGGATGCGATGGGCGAGGTGCTGGGGATCATGCGCCGGACCTCCACCAACGCGGTCCTCCTCGACAAGATCGCGGCACGCATCTAGCATAGACAGCTTTCGTGCTCGATGACCCGGCCGGAAGGCAGACGAGCCTCCTTCCGCCGGGTCGCGCGTCGCGGGGATGCACTGTCTGTGATCCCCGGCGCCGGTGACACCGATTCAAGCGATGAGTGGATGAACGAGAGGCGCGAAACGGAGCTTCCGCAGCGAATCGCACGACTCGACGGACTGGCGAACAACCTGTGGTGGACGTGGCACCAGGAGGCGCGGGCGCTGTTTCAGCGCGTCGATCCGATCCTGTGGGCCCTGTCCGGCAAGAACGCCGTCGAGCTGTTGCGGAGGGTGAGCCCCGACCGACTCTCGGAGTCTGCGCGCGACCCGGTATTTCTGCGGGAATACGACGCGGTGATGGCCGAGCTCGACGCGGTGCTCCAGCAGCGGCGCAGCTGGTATCGGGATAACCACGGCGATCTCGCATCAGGGGGGATCGCCTACTTCTGTGCGGAATTCGGGGTGCACGCGTCCATTCCGATCTACTCCGGGGGCCTGGGAATCCTCGCCGGCGATCACTTCAAGGAGGCGAGCGACCTTGGGATTCCCCTCGTCGGCGTGGGGCTGTTCTATCAGAAAGGGTACTTCCGGCAGCGCATGACGGAGGACGGCCGGCAGCTCGCCATCGAGGAGCCGTTCGATCCGGAGTCCATGGCCGTTCGAAAGGTCTGGGGCAACGGAGAAGAGGGAGCTCACGCGACGGTCACTCTGGACGGCCGGACGGTCCACCTCGGCGTGTGGGAGATGCTGATCGGGCGCTCCTCGATCTACCTGGTGGACACGGACATCGAGCTCAACGATCCCGAGGATCGGATGCTGTCCCACCAGCTGTATTCGGGCGACAACGAGATGCGCCTGCGCCAGGAGATCGTTCTCGGGATCGGCGGCGTCCGGGTACTGCGGGCTCTCGACATCCACCCCGACGTGTGGCACGCCAACGAGGGGCACGCGGCGTTCATGACCCTCGAGCGATACAGGGAGTACGTCGAGAAGGGGGTAGCCGCGGACGAGGCTCGGCGCCGGGTGGCCGGGACGACCGTGTTCACGACGCACACCCCCGTCGCCGCCGGGCATGACGCCTTCGCCCTCGACCGCATGGATAGGTACTTCAGGCACTACCTGGACCGGTTGGGCCTGTCCCGCGAGGAGCTGTTCGCTCTCGGGAGGCATCCGCACGATGACGGACGCTTCCACATGTCCACACTGGCGATCCGGATGTCGGACGGTCGCAATGCCGTGAGCGAGCGACACGGAGAGGTAGCCAGGCGGATGTGGCGCTCCATGTGGCCGAACGCCGAGAACGACGATGAAGTTCCGATCGGCCACGTGACCAACGGAGTGCACGCGCCATCGTGGGTCGCGCCGCCGTTCCGGGACCTGTACCACCGATATCTGGGACCGGACTGGGAGCTCAAGCACGATGATCCGGCGCTCTGGGAGCGAGCTCTGGACCTTCCGGATCACCTGGTGTGGGAGGCACACAAGAGGTGCCGGGGTCGCCTGTTCTCGGAGTTGCGCATGAGGGCGCGCAGTCGCTGGACGGACGGAGAATCGGTCCCGAGCCAGGTCATGGCCGCGGGCACGCTGCTAGACCCGACTTCGCTGACGATCGGTTTCGCCAGGCGGTTCGCGACCTACAAGCGCGCCACCCTGATCTTCCACGACCTCGAGCGTCTGAAGGAGATGCTGCTCGATCCGTGGCAGCCGTTGCAGGTGGTCATGGCCGGAAAGGCGCACCCGGCGGACGAGCCCGGCCAGGCGCTGCTCGCCGAGGTGTACCGCATGGCGTCGGATCCCCAGTTCGCGGGCAGGATCGCGTTCGTCGAGGACTACGAGATGAACGTCGCCCAGGACCTGATTTCGGGTGTGGACGTGTGGCTGAACACGCCGAGGCCGCCGATGGAAGCGAGCGGAACGAGCGGGCAGAAGGCGGCCCTGAACGGCGTACCGCACCTCTCCACGCTGGACGGCTGGTGGGCTGAGGGCTTCACACGCCTCAACGGGTGGGCGATCGGAGAGGATCTGGGCGGGGATACGCCCCAGGACTGGGCCGCCGCTGACGATACGGACGCGGAATCTCTGTATCGGGTGATCGAGGAAGAGGTCCGACCGCTCTACTACTCGCGGGATGCGGATGGCGTCCCGCGCGGCTGGGTACGGACCATGAAGCAGGCGATCCGCACGGGTGGCGCGCGATTCACGGCGCGACGGATGCTCAAGGACTACACGGAGCGGTATTACGTTCCGGCAGCAAACCGGACGCTCGAGTACGGTTCCGAGTAGGCCGGCTCATTTCGGCGAACTGGGACCGTCGCCGCTCGTCCGTCGGGCTTCCTTGCCGAGCTGGTCCCGGATTCGGGCCTCGATGCGCGTCGCGAAGTGCACGATTCGCCACGCGGTGGCTTCCAGCAGCCGCAGCTCTCGGCGGTCCATGTCGGATCGCTTCAGGATCCTCCGGTAGCTCCGCATCTTCGTGATCGGTTGTACCCCGCGAAACATCCCCAGCGCGTTCATCGCCCGCTCCCAGACGCCGAAGAACTCCTCCAGCTCGGCTGCCGTGGCGGACGGCGCCTGGTCGCGCCGCTTGCCGGAAAGATCGCGCTCCTCGAGATGGAACGAGCTCCGGACGGCCCGTCGGATCTCGTAGAACACGATTATCGCGGCCTGTCCCAGATTGAGGCTCGGGTGCTCCGGGTTAGTGGGGATGCAGACGGCCTGGTGGCACCGATCCAGTATCTCGTTGGGCAATCCCTTGTCTTCCCGGCCGAACACGAGAGCGATGTCGCCGCCGGCGCTCCTGGTCACGAGGTCCGGCCCCGCCTGGTCGGGCTCACTCCAGACCTGCTGGCTGGCTCTCCGGCGGGCAGTCGTGGCGACGACCCGAACCACACCCGCGACTGCGTCGTCGAATTCATCGTAAAGCTCTGCCGCATCGACGATTTCGTGCGTGTCGTGCGCGATGCCCGTGATTCGGTAGGCGTTGAAGATCGCGGGAGAGACGAGCCGCAGCCGGGTCAGACCCATGTTCTTCATCGCGCGTACCACGAGCGCGATGTTTACCAGATCCTGAGGCTGATACAGGACGACGACGAAGCGGGCCAGTGCCGCGCGGCCCGCCTCCGTGTCGATCGCCTCCGGCTCCGTGGAGCTTGACTCGATCGAGTTCGGGGAGTCCGTCATCCGGGAGGTCACCGGGTCGGGTGCGCTACTCCTCTGTGGAACGCTTTGCCTCGAGAGCCGGCGAGCCCTTGAACTTGCGCCCCTTCCGCGGTCTCAATGCGGGATAACCCGTCTCGCCGCACTCCGGACACTTCTCGGTGTAAGCGCCGATGTCGGCACCGCATACGGCGCAGCCGACATGGCTCTCTCCCGCTTCGTACGACAGGGCCTTGCCGCACTTCTGGCAGGTCTGATCGTACTCTCCCAACTGGTTGCCGCACTCGGGGCAGGTGGAGACTCTCACGCGCACGCTCCTGACATCGTGGACGCTGCCGGACCCGGAGCCGCTTGCGGGGCCCGTGACGGGCCAAGCTACGTGGGCCCGGGCGTGTCGTGCCAGTATCGGCGGGCGTGCCGCTGGCGCCACAGTCTGCTCCCGGATATCGTTGGCCGCCGCGAGACGGGATCAATGCCGAGGAGACGACGCGCTTGAACGACGTGGAGAACAAGGAGCACTACTCGTTTGCTGACGGCGTCAGGCAGCCTCTGACGTACAGCAAGCTGGGCCCCAAAGTGTGGACGCTCGGGGGCCTGATGGTCCTCATGGCGGTCGTCACTCTCGTGCTCATCCTCCAGGACTTCTCGTCGAACAGCTATCTCTACCTCCTGTTCTACGCGATCCCGGCCAACAGTGCAGTTTCCGTGTTCCCGCACGAACCCGTCGTGATCTACTTCGGCTCGAACGGCAATGTCTGGTATACCGCGACAGCGGCCAGCATCGGGACCTTGATCGCCGGCTGGCTGGATCACTCGGTGTTCGTGCCGGTGATGAACCTGCAGTCGCTGAGCGGTTACAAGGACAAGGTCTGGTATCAGAAATTCGCGCGCCTGTTCATGAAGTACCCGTTCCTCGTTCTCGTCGTCACCGGCTTCACACCGATTCCGTTCTTTCCCTTCAAATTCCTCGCATTCTCGGTGCATTATCCGCTGTGGAAGTACCTGGGGGCCCTCCTCACGGGACGTTTCCCCAGGTATGTCTTGCTGGCGTGGATCGGAAGCCTGTTCAAGATCCCCACCTGGATGCTGTTCGCGTTCTTCGGGCTGGTGATAGCGATCTACGCGATCAAGGCAGTACCGAAGGCGGTGGCGTATGTCCGGCAGGCGCGCGAGCGTCGGACGGTTGGAACGGACGGGTCCCCGACTGTTCCTACTGACGGGGGCGAATAGACGGCGCTTCGGGCTGACGCCGACCGTCCACCCGGCGGAGGCGTCCGGGGGCTTCCTTGTTCCCGACACTATCCCGGGCCACATTGACGTTTCTCGGATTCCGGGCAGACATTCAGGGGGAAGTGCATGAACATATCTGGAGCCATGGCCGCCAGGATGCTGGCACGTGGTTTTCGCAACAAGCTGCAGAACAAACCTCTTTCGATCTCGTTCGAGGTGACCCACAGCTGCACGGCCAATTGCTGGCACTGCAACTGGGGTGGACCGATCAAGGAGACGCGGCTGTCGGCGGACGAATATGCGGCGATCCAGAAGGAGCTCCGCCCCGTCGTATCTCACGTTTCGGGCGGCGAGCCTCTGGCGCGGGGCGACGTGTACGAGATCGTCGAGAAACTGGCCAATCCGGGGAAACTCCCGTTCATGATCGTGGTCAGCAACGCCTCGAACCTCAACGAGGAGAGGTTCCGGAAGCTGCAGGCGGCGGGCATGGACCAGCTCTCGATTTCACTGGATTTCCCCGATGAGAGGCACGACGAGTTCCGCCGGATTCCAGGCCTGTTCGACAAGATGTCGAAGACGCTGCCGGAGCTGGCCAGGAACTCGGAGAAGGACGACATCCTGCTGAACGTCTGCATTACGAACTGGAATTACCAGGACCTGCCGGGCCTCGTGAAGAAGGCCAAGGAGTGGGGGCTGCCGATCAACTTCTCCGTCTACAGCCACCTGCGGGTGCAGGATCGCACGGGTCTCATCGACGGCAATGGCGGTGGAGATCTCCTCAAACAGAAGATCGAGGAGGTCATCGACCTGCGGAACCAGGGCTATCCGGTGTACACGTCACCTCGCGTCCTGTGGAAGTTCTATCGGTTCATGACCGAGGGCGGTTTCCCGGGGTGCCAGGCGGGACGGAAGTTCCTGGTGATCAATCCGGACGGCCGAATGACGCCGTGTGCCATGGTGATGGCCTACTTCAACACGCAGGAAGATATGCTGGAGAACTTCACCAAGCAGAACACCTGCGAGGCCTGCTACATAGCCACGCGGGCCAACACGGAGAAGACATTCAGGGAGTTCCTCGAGGACAACGGGCCGATCCTGAAGAAGATGGTACAACCCTGGAGGTGGGGAACCTGACTGCAGTCCGGGCTATCGGAACGCGACCGCAACCGATTCCACCCGGTCCCTGACGTAGACGAGCAGGGTCACGAGGAAGACGGCGACTCCGCTCATCTCGAGCGTCTCCTCGGCCGTCATGACCAGTATGTTGGGCCAGTTGGTCTGATCTCCGTAGGCGACCCGCATCAGGTCGCCCGATGCCTCCATTCCCAGGGCCCCGCCCACATACAGGACTCCAGCGAGCAGGAAGAGCCTTCGGTACCACGGCTCGAGGTGGACCAGGAAGCGTGCGTAGATTATGCCCAGCACCGGCAGGATCACGGCGTAAGGAAGCATCCAGGACAGTGTTCCGATGTCCAGGCCGAGCGCTCTCGGAATCCTGTAGATGTTCTCGTGGATCATGGTCGCTTCGTCGATCGCCAGAAACAGAAAGCCGATCGCCAGGCCGATCCACTCGAATCGGAAGCGGTCTCGTTCCGCCAGCTTGATCCTGCCGATCAGGAAGAGAAGCGACGCGGAGGCCAGCAGGGCGAGGGCCGAATACGCGGTCGGGATATTAGCCTCATTGCCCAGATCGAACTGCCTCCTGAGCCCGTAACTCTGCCCCCAGCCGAGCTCCAGTCGCCCGAAGTGAACCACGAGGTTGGCCACCACGAGCGCGGTGATGATACCCGCAAGGAAGAGCGCCGTCGTTCTCGCACGGATCGTGAATCGCATCTCTAATCCGGTTCCGTGTATGTACCCTGCCTCACTTCACCGATGACCGCGGCCTCTTGGCAGCCTCCTGGATCTGCAACGATCGCCGGTTCGGTTCCGAAATCCAAGTCTGGGGTTCTCCGGCGGACCTTCAGAAGAGGTCAGCGGCCGGCCCGAGCCCTTCGAGAATCCGCCGCGAGAAGGTTGACGAGGCAGGTCATTTCGGATAGAATCTGCGCGTGCGGAGCCAGCCCGGAGGGCGGCTCCGCTTTGTGCCTCCGCGGGCATAGCTCAGCTGGTTGTCCTCGCTTCGCTCGGAAGGTCGCTTCGCGACGGGAGCGCTGCGCTTCGGGCTCAGCCGGGTAGATTGAACACGACGTGCGGGCATAGCTCAGCTGGTAGAGCGCAACCTTGCCAAGGTTGAGGTCGCCGGTTCGAATCCGGTTGCCCGCTTGAAGGCGCGGGCACGGTAGTTCGCAGGCTTCGCCTGCTCAAGGTCGATCGCTTGGCGATCGACTCGCCCGCTTGAAGGGATGGTGGTCCGGGGCGGTAGCTCAGCTGGCTAGAGCGCTGCGTTCACATCGCAGAAGTCGGGGGTTCGAGTCCCTCCCGCCCCATTTGACAAGGTTCTCTCCTTTGCGAGCTGGTCCTCGCTTCGCTGCGGAGGCTCGCTCCGGAGAGACCGGGTTCAAATGGCGGTTTGCGGGCGCAGCTCAGTAGTCCTCTCGCTACGCTCGAGGAATGTCGTGACGGCGTCACGACGGGGTACACATTGCGGGCGTAGCTCAGTTGGTAGAGCGTCAGCTTCCCAAGCTGAAGGTCGCCGGTTCGAGACCGGTCGCCCGCTTCGAGGCCGGACGGTCCTTTCAGTGGGCCCAAGGGCCGTGTCGTGAGTGGTATTGCTGCGGGCGTAGCTCAATTGGCAGAGCGTCAGCCTTCCAAGCTGAAGGTCGCCGGTTCGACCCCGGTCGCCCGCTTAGGCCCTGGAAACGGGGCCTTCTGCACTTCTGAAGGTCGCCGGTAGTTCGCACGCGGGGCGTGCTCAATGTCGGAGCGGAAGGCGCTCCGACGCCGACGCCGGTCGCCCGCTTAGGCCCTGGAAACGGGGCCTCATGTTCTCGCGATTCAAACGTGGTGCGGTGAACAACTTGACGATCGCCCTGTATCACACACCTTGTAGCGGGTGATCCGGGGACTGGACTGCGTCCCGCGGACACGCCGAGGCCTCTTGCACAGGGTTCCGCGCGAATCCGCCTGATGACAGGGAAGGCGATCTGACAGGATGAGACGGCCCGACCCCTCGCGATCGAAGGGTATACACCGCTTGCCCGGCATCGCCCTCGCGATGCTCTTGATGGGGAGCGCTATCGCGGCGGCGTATCACACGCATCCGCGGGGTTCCGAGCATCCACAGGACTGTGCCGTCTGCCATGTCGTGCACCAGCCGGTGCAGGTTGCCGGAGTGGTGGCCCTTCCCGAGCCGGCGGCACCCCGGTCGGTCACTTCGCCGCCACGAGTATCTTCGGCCCCCGACGTATTCCGACCGTTTCGACTCCGCCTCTCCCGCGCACCCCCGGCCTGAGACCCCTCGCTTGAAGTAGTCGTCGATCCGGCCGATGTGGCCGGGGTCGATGAATCGCGTGCCAGGTGGCACCGCCGAGGGATCCTCTACCGGAGTGTTTCGGGTGAATCGACCCCTGAGAATCTCATTATTGGTCATGACGTGGGTGAGCCTGGGCTTTCCCGTGTCCGTTCACGCCCAGGAGGCGGAGAAGGAGCCGGCGGCATCCGCCGCCAGGGATTCCCTTCTCGCGGAGCTCAGGGCGCTGACAGCTCGACTTGACTCGTTGGAGCGTGTGGTGGCCGGCCTCCGCGCCGGCGAGCAGGACACCACGGAGGCAGTCGACGAGCTGGCCGCGTTGCGAGCCGCGGCGGCCGAGGCCGGCGCGGCCGTGGCGGGGGCCGACACCTCGGCGGCCACCTCGGCGGACCAGGTTTCGGGAGCGCGGAGCCTCAGCAAGCTGAACCCGGAGATCAGCGCGACGGGTGACGTGCGCATGCAGGGGAGGTCGCCCGGACCGCAGGTGGACCTGTTCGACGTGCGGGAGTTCGAGTTCTCGTTCCAGGCCGCGCTGGATCCGTACGCGAGCACGAAGATCTTCCTCACGTGGGAGGACGGTTCGGTGGACCTGGAGGAAGGTTACGCCTACTGGTCCGGAATACCCGGTGGTCTCCGACTCGATGCGGGGCGAATGCGCCAGCAGCTCGGTGAGTTGAACCGCGTGCATCTGCACGCTCTTCCGCAGACCGAGTATCCGCTCGTGATCCAGGACTACTTCGGCGATGAAGGGTTGATCGGCGATGGCGCCCGGCTCTACTGGATGGCGCCCTTCGCCGGACTCGGCGGGGCGGTGCACGAACTGACTGGCGAGGTTACGGTGGGTTCGAACGAGGTCATGTTCGAGGGGGGTAACCGCCCCTCCTTCCTCGGTCACCTCAACAACTTCTGGCAGCTTAGCCCAGGGTCGTTCGTTCAGCTGGGGTTCACCGGACTGTACGGAGAAAACCCGGACGAGAGCCTCACATCCACTGTTCTCGGAGCCGATGCCCGCTTCTCCTGGCGCCCTCCCGGCCGCGAGCTCTACCGGTCCGTGACCGTGGCAGGAGAGGTCTACGCCGCCCGCCAGCGATTCGACGGAGTCGGAGACACGAAATGGGGCTGGTACCTGGGAGCGCAGTATCAGTTCGGCCGCAGCTGGTTCGCGGGAGCGCGTTACGACTGGGTCGAGCCACTGGATGATCCGACCTCCCTTCACGACTGGCAGATCGTCCCCAACGTCAGCTGGTACCAGAGCGAGTGGGTCCATCTGCGGGCAGAGTGGCGACATCTTTCCACCGCGGTCGACGAAGTGACCCGTGAGGCGTCGGACCTGTTTCTCGTCCAGGTCGTCTGGGCGGTAGGCCCCCACAAGCACGAGAGCTACTGATGAACGTCATTCGAATGTCGCGCCTGCTTGGGTCGAGCGTTGTCGCGCTGGTCTCGGCGCTCTGTCTGGCGCCCAGGGAGTCGGTGTCGGCCACCGTCCAGGACGATCCGCCGAAAGTCGTGACGTCGCTGACGACGTACGCGTCGATCGCGCGCGAGATCGCAGGCGACAGGGGCGACGTTACAGCAATCGCGAACGGCGCGGAGAATCCGCACTTCGTCACTCCGCGGCCCAGCCTGGTTCTGCAGCTTCGCAATGCCGACATGTTCGTCGTCACGGGCCTCGACTTGGAGTTGTGGATCCCCGCGATCGAGGACAAGGCGAACAATGCGAAGGTCCGTCCGGGATCGCCGGGATACGTGGCGGCGTCGAACGGCATCGAACTGCTGGACGTGCCGACG